>Ga0307509_10000862_pt1 | contig 52300 bp, 41 predicted proteins | sample 10_EM_MG_FD_202245 | JGI IMG/M metagenome (GOLD analysis project Ga0307509, IMG submission 202245) | Populus trichocarpa ectomycorrhiza microbial communities from riparian zone in the Pacific Northwest, United States - 10_EM | ecosystem: Host-associated > Plants > Roots > Unclassified | place... | reverse complement strand
CAATAGCAACTTTACGACTCCCGAATGCCCGTTCCCCGCAGCCCACGAGAGCGGTGTTCGACCATATTTGGTGTCTGGAGTGTTGGGATTGATATCCTCTCGTTCCAATAGCAACTTTACGACTCCCGAATGCCCGTTCCCCGCAGCCCACGAGAGCGGTGTTCGACCATATTTGGTGTCTGGAGTGTTGGGATTGATATCCTCTCGTTCCAATAGCAACTTTACGACTCCCGAATGCCCGTTCCCCGCAGCCCACGAGAGCGGTGTTCGACCATATTTGGTGTCTGGAGTGTTGGGATTGATATCCTCTCGTTCCAATAGCAACTTTACGACTCCCTTATACCCGTTCTCCGCAGCCCACAAGAGCGGTGTTCGACCATATTTGATGTCTGCGGTGTTGGGCTTGATATCCTTGCACTGTAATAGTATCCTTACGATATCCTCATGACCTCTTACAGCTGCCCACGCTAGCGCCGTTCTACCCATGCTATCCGTTGCGTTAATATCCCACTCCTTCATCGCCAATAACGCAACAGCTATCTCAACCATCCCGAAAAATGCCGCCCCATGGAGTCCTGTAAAATCATTAGGGCCCCCCACATCAAAACCCGGCTCCAACCATCTTCTATCTTCTTCGTAACGTAGTAAGAGCAACTGAGAGGATATATGCTGTTCGAATCGAATCAGAAGCCTCAGTGCAAGTGGACTCACACTCTCTGCCTTCTCCCTTCTAATATGCTTTCCCCAGTAACAAGATGCATATCTGGCAAGGGGGACTGTCGACAGAACCGAACCAATTGGAGAAAGTTCTCGAACACATCGAAAATTGAGGTACGTCAAGCAAACTTCTGCGATCATCGTGTGTGGACTTTGGAACAGACTTGGATTATCGGACAAATACTCCTGCAAACTGAAGTGTACAAGCCGAACGGTGGAGGAGGATGCCTCAACCGTGATAAGTCCCAAAGAACATGCTAGGAGTGTTCGAATTGTAGGAATGCTTTCAACACTCAGGTTTTGGGATCCTATCTTCACTCCTAAGGCATGACATAGCTCGCTAGTGTGTAATGGTCGCTCCGAGTTCGATACCCACATAAGGGCTTCCATCCCGAATCTAGATCTGCCCCCTCTTTGCGCCTTCACTCGTGCAAGGGTAGTAGCGTATGCATCATCCAAATGATTGCCTTTAGTGATCTCGTTCAACTTTTGTCTTCTATCAAAGATAGTAACCTCTCCCAAGATAGCGTCAATAATTAGCGAAACAAGGAGGAATCTACGCACAATAATTAGCAAATATAAAATCATACATTGAGCGGGAGCTGTGGATGCTCCTACACACATTTCAGAGATTCTTTCGGGAATAATTCTCAATATATCTGCCCGTAAATCATCCGACATTGCGTCGCACATGGTGTCCATTCCCAACCTCTTCTCCAAATATCTTTTTATCTCATGCGTGCCAGGCCTGATGGGTACTATGATCCCAGCCGCGAAATACCTTACAATATCGACCTCAACATGAGGCCTCCCGGTGGCAAATACTCGCGTCCCTGGTGACTCCTGAAGGATATCCTTCAGTGACCCAAGAAGCTCCAGTAGATGCTTAGGGAGGCACTCATCTAAACCATCAATACAGATGAAGACTCGCGGTAATGTGGTAATAGCCCGCTTCACCATCTGCACCATATCCGGAAGTCGCAGACCTCGACCGCCAAACTCCCTTTTTGCCTTTTGAAATGCAGTTCGCACGTCCACCAATATCTCTTCCCTAGCCACCAGCTGCTTTAGGATGGCTCCCATGATGTTGGCGGCCGTCTGTTCATCTTGACTCCGGAAGTCGCAGTAGAACCCCGCCACTGCAACATCTTCCTCGCCAACCTCATCACATAGCCTATCGATCACCAACGAGCTAATATTCCCGCCCGTTAGTGATAATTCCTACTTCTTCCAGAGGACCAGTTCACTTACCTTAAAAATGTCTTTCCCACTCCGGGATTTCCATAACAAAACAAGACAGCCTTGTCTACCCCACCTTCACCACTCCTCCACCCACGAAACTCGTTTGTTTCCAAAAGCGAACCCCCCACACCATCGAACCTGTCGGTCCGCACATCTTGATGCCTTCTTCGCGAGTCGAGTGGCGAGAGCCATCGCATAATTTCTGGGTTCTCATCGACTATGGCATTGTTCACAGTAACGATATTGTTATGACTATTCGTCACGTTATAGCTGTCGGAATTACCGGTGTTGATCGAGTGCGGATACGCTGTGTAGTCCATGACGGTCGGTCCGAAATGTTAGTCGTAGATATGTCGCAGCTGTAAGGAATATTGAGATATCGGGGGAGGGGGGGGGGTTATGGAATGCACAAGCCCAACTCAAAAAGCGGGGGTGCGGCTCATTCTTGTAAAATTATTGTCCAATCATTTCGCGCTGAGCAAGGATTTATGTCTAACCTCCTGGTTGGGGCTCAGATATTAAATTTACAAATACAGAACACAAGACAAATTCTGATACTCGAGCAGAGGGGCAACCCACAGTTCAAGTTCTCCATGGAAACGTTCGTTCTTATAATCTGCGACGTAGACCTAGCATCCCAGGCCTTAAAGTCTTTATTAGAATAGCCAACCAGTTTAAATATCGCAAGGAGCTCAACATCCCTCGGCAACCCCTAAGCTATTCCAAGAGTGAAGTCGAGCCGTTATATTGAGCGGATTCTAGTTGTATGGAATTTGGTACTCGTACTAGTACTAAAATACCAAAAACCCGCAGCTGCTTGAGGCCGACACTTAATTTTTCACCAAGATATCTCATTCGATAAATAGCCGAATTGTTGATCCGATATTCCCCGGCCAGGAAAGATGTTGAATAACTGGGATAGAACATATCCACGATTACGAATACTTGCAGGAAAATGGTCAAATGGTAACCTATGCGGATTTGTTGGGCCCGATCATATATATACTACAGGTAAATAGCCAGTAGTTAAATCGCAGGGATCTTCTTCACTTTAATGTCACCGCTTACAAGTACTGTACTGTACCAGGAACAACGAACTTCTTGGGAGCAGGACCATGCACACCCGTGATATCGTTAAGTTTATAAAACAGGCTGCTATTTCACACAAACAAGGTTGACTAGAGCCTCAGCACCATGGTGTTATGCAATAGCATTCCTTTATAAACACCACCACATTACGGGTACTGTGCAGTCGCATGGATCCAGCGTCTTTTTCGCTTAACACTTCGCCAGCGGCAATGTATAGATCCTTACTATTTTCAACTAAGCCAGAGATATCCCTGCATTCCTCTTTTTTTTTTTTCTCCCTTTCTATTTCTTTTGCTTCAGAAGTTCCTAGTAGTGATTCTATGATCCCTCATTGTAGCCGAGCGGGAGGGTAAAGTTAGGGAACAAGGGAGAAAGTGAGTTATTAACCTAGGAGGCTATCAGATGGTCTGATCGCACTTTTTGATACCCAAATCCTCCTTTCTTCCAAGCCTCCTCCCCTCAACCTTTCTAGGGGTGCCGCGGGAGCCCGCTCCCAGTAATTATGAGAAGAATCAATGTGTAATTTTAGGTTATTGCATGAGGCGGTATTATAGCTTTATCAGATGATCAAGAGCGAGCCCACTTTTTTTTAGGACCCACACGAGTCCCTAAATATACGAGTGATAAGATATGAATCTTGAAAACCTCCCGGTGGCTATCACACCTAAGCCTCCATTGAAACACGGAAAGGGTCCCATCGCCCTAGATTATGGGGATGTTTGTACTGTGTGCAGTAGGCAAAAGTCGGAATCCATAAGTAGAAAGCAATGTTGGATCGCCTATACTGTATGTAGTTAGGTTTCTATCCGGATATGCAGTTATGATATCATACATGGATATGGGGGTATCACACGCGAATAGGCGGATATGTGGCTAGGATATAGATGGATAGGGCTGCCACTCCGTGGCGCACAGCGACTAGACTCCTAGCATGGGGTTGTTGTTTTCACATCCTATATGGTTAGGCAGAGGGTACCGGTTTTTGGCTTTGTCGATACCTATTTTCATTAGGCAGTAGGTATCCCGTATTTAGTTTCATGATCTTTCCTCTATACCCTTTGTCCTTAAACATACGGGAGTTGTCACCTTGGCAGGGCATAGACTTTAGAGATCACGGAGAATCGCTGAGGATCATGGGATGTCAGGATGGTTCCAAATCGTTCAGGATCGCTAGGGTTTAGGATCCGTCAGCTTAGCGTGTTTCTTTAGAGTCCACCGAGTTTGTGAGTTTTGCGGTGTTGTCGGTTAGACGGAGATATATATCCCCTGGCCTGTCCTTCGCTAGGAGAGCAGCGAACTAGTCCACCGCTATTCCACGTTCCACCGGGCTTGGATCCTATTACGATCGCACCCCCGTTCTTTCCTTTTCTGCTCTGCTTAGGCTCCAACAAATAATATCCACGTCAGATTAGAAAGAATAAAGGAATTGTGTTCCGGACAAAATCCTTCGCAGAGGTTAACTACTCCGTATAACCAGCCACCAAGCCCTACAAACCGAGTCGTAAATACCCAGTCAATCACAGTACGCCCATTCCTATTTCATCCAATCCCATTTATTCCATGAGACTTTCCTCGAAGCATCGGTCGCAACGATAGACGATTTACAAGCACAGTAGCCAGAAGGTATTGAACTCAGGAAAATAAGGTCAAAGGTTCATGGGGCCAAGCATCCCCAAAACCTGGAAACCGCCAGGTGCAACATCTCTATTGTTTTTTCAAGGCACCACGAAACAATATACCTCCCGGTCGTTAAACCTCGCTGGCAACGACATTTTTCCGGAGCCATAGGAGCACAATTATGCCCTCACGTTCATCCTCTAAAGCGCAGGAGATCGGTGTTTGACTGTGCACATCTTGCGAGTTAGGTTGACATCCCCCTTTCCTAGACCTATCCTCACGACATCCCCGTGCCCCCTCTTATCGACCAACCAAGGTGGCATTCGACCCCCGCGCAATCCAGGTCCAGGGTTGACATTCTTCTACACCAACAGAAGCTTGCCCACTCGAGTTAACCACTTTCCGACAACCATCATAAGTGGCCTCCAGCCTGAGTATTCTAGCATTCCGGGCTAACATCTTCCCGAGCTACTAGTTGTTTCGTCCACGGTCCTAGTGGCCTGCTGAGTGGTGTTTGGCCCTACGCATTTTTTCCGCTGTATCTCATGCCTCCCCGGGCACTCCCGGTATTGCGGATGAAGGCAGTTGAAAGCATCTCCCTAGCAGCTAAAAATCAGTATAGGGACATGGTGAAAATCCTTCTAGAGCCGGAGGTTACCACTCCCAATACTGCTGATAAAAACGGACGAAAAGTTCTCTCTTAAGGCACAACATGTGGACTCACTAGAGCAGTGGGAATACTCCTAAAACTGTGTATAGTTAACTACAGTAGGACACCACGACGATAAACCCCACCGGCAGAACAGCATCCGTGCAGACTCCCGAGAAGCAACAGGGAGGAGATCCAAACCGGTGATTTGAAAATCCATGTTCTATTCCTCAGTCGGCAGGTATTACTCACCCAACAGCACTTTTCCCAGGTTACCCCCCCGAGTCCTCTAGAGCCCGTCCAAAGAAATCCAGAGATCTTCAATCCCGTTTGCAGCTCTACACCTTTGCCCGGCCAAACCTCCCTCCCGATTCACACCTTCTAGCCCTCTTCCTCTCCTTCCCGCATGTACTGTACTTTTATCATCCTCCTTTTACTTCAAGGGCAGTATAGTACAGCGCCCACACAATGTGGGTATTTAATCGGTGCTGACACTTTACTTTCTCTTTTCCTTCCTTCCTCCTCTTCTCCGCAGTGCTCGTTCCCGTCCCATCCTACCATACCGGCACTTGACGAGAGAGGCTTCGAATGAGCAAAGTAGGTGGCCTTTTCATGCCATAGCAATATCCATCCACAGAGCATCGATTTACCACCCATCGTCAACCTTGCTCCATTGCTTCTGGTTTGTACCTTTGTCTATATTTTTCATACTTGGGGGGGAAAAACTTGAAAAACTTGTTCTAGAGTGCTGTGGTTTCCCCGGCATGTTCCCCCCCCCTTTTATTCATTTTGATATCGACCCTTTCCGATTAGAATTGACTTCGGTGGACTCTGTAGAGTTTGCTGGCACTGTGGTTAGAGTACTATAGAATAACTAATTTCTCGCCAGATTAGGAGTGCTCCTGCACTAAGACAGCAAGGCGACCAGCTAACCCGACCCACCACTTATCTCAATCCGAGTCAGATTAAATCTATGATACCGGTAGTGGACATAAAACGCCCAAAATACACTCAAGATACTATATGGTGCAGTATCTATCATTGGCTCTATAAAGTGGGAAACGATTTGCTCCATTCATGGGTTGTCCGTGCGCTATATCCCGAGAACACCCACTCATGGGGATGTGGGGATCTGGCAGGAAGTTTGGTTCGTATTCTCGATTAGATCAGCGATATCTGTTAATTCCGTTTTCCCTCTTTTTCGTTTATTTCTTTTACCATATCCTTCCCTTCAGCCCGGATTGCTAGGCATTCCGCTAGGGCCCAGGGTAGTGGTTAGGGCTGAAGGATAAAACAAATGATCAGCCTGGTTGACTTATTAAATTTAGATCCCTAGATACCTCCATGAGATAACTTATAAGTACCGTTATACAGAACAATCGAGCGGTCTAATGAAAGAGGATAAGCGGTGTTATAATTACAAGTGAGAAGCAGAAAAAGAAAGAAAGAAAATTAACTACAAACAAAGAGCAAAAAGAAGGAATCATAGCTTACGCACTATGAACCGCCACAGGACTCCCTACATTATTCCCACTCCCGCCCCTGAGCTCAGGTCTATATATCTAACTTAGATCCGCGAAAGTTTCTCCCGCGCCCAGTCCGCATGTATAATACAGTAACTATCTATGAAATGGTAGCAATAAAATGGTTGAGAAGGAGGGACTGATAATTGAGAGAAAATAGAGTAGGAAAATTAAAGAAGAAATAATCGTGAAGGAGCCAATCGCCATTCGGAGGAGGGATCGGGTATTTGGGGGAAGGGGCTGCGTTGAAGGAAGAACCGCCGAGATGGATTGAGTGGGGCTAGGAATTAAGTCGGACGGATCGGACGAGGGGGGGTGCTCGTCGATATCTACGAGGAGGGGAAGGGAGGGTTTACCTGCGGAGAATAACTCCACGACCGCTGTGTGTCCACAGGACGCAGCTAATTCGGAGGCTGTTTCGCCGCTGAGGGCTGGTATGTCGGGATTGACATCGTCGCGTTCCAATAGCAACTTTACGACTGCTTCATACCCGTTCTCCGCAGCCCAAGAGAGCGGTGTTTGACCATATTTGGTGTCTGCAGTGTTGGGATTGATATCCTCTCGTTCCAATAGCAACTTTACGACTCCCGAATGCCCGTTCTCCGCAGCCCACGAGAGCGGTGTTCGACCATATTTGGTGTCTGCAGTGTTGGGATTGATATCCTCTCGTTCCAATAGCAACTTTACGACTCCCGAATGCCCGTTCTCCGCAGCCCACGAGAGCGGTGTTCGACCATATTCGGTGTCTGCAGTGTTGGGATTGATATCATCTCGTTCCAATAGCAACTTTACAACCCCCTCATTCCCGTTCTCCGCAGCCCACAAGAGCGGCGTTCGACCATATTTGGTGTCTGCAGTGTTGGGATTGATATCCTCTCGTTCCAATAGCAACTTTACGACTCCCGAATGCCCGTTCTCCGCAGCCCACGAGAGCGGTGTTTGACCATAAAAGGTGTCTGCAGTGTTGGGATTGATATCATCTCGTTCCAATAGCAACTTTACAACCCCCTCATTCCCGTTCTCCACAGCCCACAAGAGCGGCGTTCGACCATATTTTGTGTCTGCAGTGTCGGAATTGATATCCTCCCGTTTCAATAGCAACTTTACGACTCCCGAATGCCCCTCCTTCGCAGCCCACGAGAGCGGGGTTCTACCATATTCGGTGTCTGCAGTGTTGGGATTGATATCCTCCCGTTTCAATAGCAACTTTACGACTCCCGAATGCCCCTCCTTCGCAGCCCACGAGAGCGGGGTTCTACCATATTCGGTGTCTGCAGTGTTGGGACCGATATCCTCTCGTTCCAATAGCAACTTTATGACTCCCTCGTGCCCGCGCCCCGCAGCCCACGAGAGCGGTGTTCGGCCACCTTTGGTGTCCGCTGTATCGGCCTTGATATCCTTGCGCTGTAATAGTATTTTTACAACATCCTCATGACCTCTTACAGCTGCCCACGCTAGCACCGTCATACCCATGCTATCCGTTGCGTTAATATCCCACTCCTTCTTCATCGCCAATAATGCAACAGCTATCTCAACCATCCCGAAAAACGCCGCCCCATGGAGTCCTGTAAAACCATTAAGGCCCTCCACATCAAAACACGACTCCCACCGGCCTCTATACCCCTCGTAATGTAGTAAGAGCAGCTGAGAGGATATATGCTGTTCGAATCGAATCAGAAGCCTCAGTGCAAGTGGACTCACACTCTCTGCCTTCTCCCTTCTAATATGCTTTCCCCAGTAACAAGATGCATATCCGACAAGGGGGACTGTCGTCGGGACCGATGTAAGAATTGGAGAAAGGTCCCTGACACATTGAAAATTGAGGTACGTCAAGCAAACTTCCGCGATCATCGTGTGTGGACTTTGGAACAGACTTGGATTATCGGATAAATACTCTTGCAGGCTGAAGTGTACAAGCCGGACGGTGGAAGAGGATGCCTCAATCGTGATAAGCCCCAAAGAACATGCTAGGAGTGCTCGAATTGTAGGAATGCTTTCAACACTCAGGTCATGGGATCCTATCTCCACCCCTAAGGCATGACATAGCTCGCTAGTGTGTAATGGTCTCTCCGAGTTTGATACCCACATAAGGGCTCCCATCCCGAGACTAGATCTACCCCCTTTTTGCGCCTTCATTCGTGCAAGGGTTGTGGCGTATGCATCATCCAAATGATTACCCTTAGTGATCTCGTTCAACTTTTGTCTTCTTTTAAAGATAGTAACCTCTCCCAGGATAGCGTCGATGTTTATCGAAACAAGGAGGAATCTACAGACAATTGTTAGCAAATATAAAATCATACATAGAGCGGGAGCTGTGGATGCTCCTACACACATTTCAGAGATTCTTTCGGGAATAATTCTCAATATATCTGCCCGCAAATCATCCGACATTGCATCGCACATGGTGTCCATTTCCAACTTCTTCTCCAAATATCTTTTTATCTCCTGCGCGCCAGGCCTGATAGGTACTATAATCACACCCGCGAAATACCTTACAATGTCGACCTCAACATGAGGCCTCCCGGTGGCAAATACTCGCGCCCTCGGTGACTCCTGAAGGATATCCTTCAGTGATCCGAGAAGCTCTAGTAGATGCTTAGGAAGGCACTCATCCAAACCATCAATACAGATGAAAACTCGCGGTAATGTGGCAATAGCCCGCTTCACCATCTGCACCATATCCGGAAGTCGCAGACCTAGGCCGCCGAGCCCCTTTTGCGCCTTTTGAAATTCCGTTCGCACGTGCTCCAGTATCTCTTCTTTAGCCACCAGCTGCTTTAGGATGGCTCCCATGATGTTGGCGGCTGTCTGTTCATCCTGATTGCGGAAGTCGCAGTAGAATCCCGCCACTGCGATATCCTCCCCGCCAGCCTCATCACATAGCTTGTCGATCACCAACGAGCTAATATTTCCCGCCGTCAGTGTTAATTCCTGCTTCTTCCAGCGGACTGGTCACTTACCTTAGGAATGTCTTTCCTACTCCCGGATTCCCGTAGCAAAACAAGACAGCCTTTCCTGCCCCACCTTCACCACTCCTCCACTCGCGAAACTCATTTGTTTCCAAAAGCGAACCCCCCACATCATCGAGCCTGTCGGTCCGCACATCTTGATGCTTTCTCCGCGAGTCGAGTGGCGAGAGCCATCGCATGATTTCTGGGTTCTGATCGATTATGGCATTGTTCACAGTAATGATATTATGACTATTCATCATGTTATAGCTGTCGGAATTACCGGTGTTGATCGAGTGCAGATACGCTGTGTAAGCTATGGCGGTCAGTCCAAAGTGTTGGTCGTAGATATGTCGCAGCGTTAAGCAAGATGGCGATGTCGAGGGGTTTTATGGAGAGCGCCAGTCCAGCTGAAAAAGCGGGGATGCGGCTCTTAGTGCTAAAATTACTATCCAATCATTTCCTGCCCAGTAAATACTTGTACCAGCAAATGGATTATTAGGGGGTCTCAGACCGCCGATTCACCACGGTTCAAAGAGGTGGTTTGTAGTTCACGAACCATAAACTGGAAAAATGAACCGCGGTACTAGTACCGGCTCTGGAGGTGGTACTCAGGATGGTTTCATGGTTTGGCGGTTGGTGGTACACTGTTGACTTGCACAAAAGAAGGAATAATCATGAGCAACTAGTGATGAAAATTTTATTGGTGTAAAAACATTATTAGTGTAAAACCAATTTCTTCTGATGAGCGTCATAGTTACATCTGCGCCTTAGTGTGTTGAGCCTATCAAGCGCTCTATGCTAGTTTATTTTAAACTAGCTAGTAAAGATTTAGTTCTTGATCATCAAATACACAAAACGAGTCGTAAACCTTTAATCTGTACCGGGGAGGTTTCACACCATACTACACTGAACCTCCTAGAACAGCAGTACGCATCCCAGACCTGAACCACCGGTTTGAGACCCCCGATTGTAAGACACTGGCGATACAAGGTTAAACACCACAGAACTGAACACTGAGATTGACACTCGGGGAGAGGGGTAATCCACACTTCACCTTCTTAATGAAATGTGGTCCGATAACCTGTCAGGTAGACCTAGTATCCACATCACCCTGCAGTGTTTATTAGAATACGGTAGCCAACCAACCTAAGTACAGGTATTGCAAGGCCCCCGCTATCCCTGGAAAGTAACTTAAGTACCGTACTCGAGTACACTATCCCAGTCGTGAGGTAAGCCGTGGTAGCGGCCGGATTCCAGCCGTGTAACAAAATAAACGCAACTGCAATCCCCACCTTGGCCCGTGGGATATGTTCATATCCAATTTTCCGCCAGGATATCCCAATAGGCAATTGGCCGCATTGCTAATGAGACACCTCCTGGGCCAAACTCCTGCTAAGTAGCTAGGATCGAGCTTATCCAATATCGCGCATACTTCTGGAACAAATTTGAAGCTATAACCTTTGTGGATTCACTCCACCCCGTACATCTCCTCAATCCCGAAAAGATGTACAGTACAAGCGCACATGTATGTCTACGTTAATTGTCTGCTAACTACTGTAGATAGCGGGAATGTCCTTCACCCCAATATCACCACCTACACGGAACAATAGACTTCCTAAGAGCATTACCGCGCCCTTCTTGTAATGTCCTCACGTTTACAAATCGGACCACACCTGAGTGTAACCAAAAATTGGCTAGACCCCCGGAATTTTGGTGTTATGCAACGCATTCCTCTAAACAAGCACCGTAATTCGAGCACAGTGCACGTCGATCCCGAATACCCCAGCTTAACACCTAGCTCCTAGAAATTTGGGAGTTCCAGCAGCGAGCTCTTCCTAGCACTTTCAACCAACCCATGAATATCCCTTGATTCCTTTTTTTGTTCCATTTTTATCTTCTTCTCCCCCTCTTTTCTTCTAATCAACTTGCTAGTGATGTCTCGTTGTGGGAGTAGAGGTAGAGCATAGAGAGAAAGTGACCCACTAAACAGGTTATCCGATCGCTGGACCGCACTCTTCATAAAGTTGCAGGGTACGGTAACTTACACAATTGCACCACTCGAAACCCCCAACATTCCCATAGACGTTATCTCACTACAGTGCTTTATTCACTACCGGCATTGTGCTTTTACTCATTCTGGCGCTCCGGGTGTAAATCCTCCTTTCTTCCTCGCCTGCCTTCAGCCAGCCTTTCTAGGACTGCGGTCCTTCCGGCAGGCGGCGTGGGCCCACTCCCTGTAAGCAAGAAAGAAAATGTAATTTTGGGTAACAGCATAGTACAGCGGCTTTATCCGATCCAAACAGCAAGCCGTTCTTCGGAGAACACTGCTCGAGTCCAAGATACACGAGTGATGTAACATGAGCCTTAAAAACCCCCCGGATCTTGTCCCTTGTTTCCTCTCTAGCTAATTGCCATACTGCTCTGTACTGTGGGGGATCTTGCGTCCCTGCCGACGTCCTCTTGGCCAGATTGTCTACCCAGATCTCCTTCCCCCTTCTTGTCCTTACTGATTCGTCTAGTGACTGACTCGCTGACCAGCCCGGGACTTGTATTTACGTGGCATCCGTCGCTGCTAGTGCTACTGGAGTCTGGTTGAACCTGGCAGAGCCTAGGAACTGGGGAAATGAGCCATTATAGCTAGTGGTAAGAAAGGGCTAGCATCAGAATATCATCTCAGCTATCGTGATCTCTTCCTTAAATCTGCCACCCGTTCAGGCTTTCATTTGCCCAGCCCCCCCCCAGCCGAAGCCACTCTCTTCTCACCGAATCTCATAGAGCAGGCAGATGTAGAAAGTGAAAGTGAGTGCGCCCGTGGTATTATACCGACCACGGCCGCCTCTTTAAATCTAATAACTTTGCATGCTCGAGGAAACTCTGGGCCGACTCCCAGATAGTGAATCGGGGTCTCTAGACCTCGATCTGGATCAATCGGTTTCCGATATTACGTAGTCGGCGCGCGCGAGTCAAAGTTCCAATTGTGTGAGGGGATTCCTTCACGATAAACTATCTGGCTAATCCACCAAGGCGACGAGTGGAAAAATAATCCACTGATTTTTAGATTATCCCTCCACGACCTTCACTCGCTCTCTCCTGCTGATGCCAAAGGGCTGGGCTATGGAATCAAAAGTCTTAGCGAGCCCGAACTTGTGTATAATCTTTGCCCTCTCCAACCAAAAGCGGAGAGGGTTCTGTCCCTCGATGTGCGATCCCACGACGCTCACTTTACTGCTGATTTCCTTCCCTCTCTCGTTAACTAAGCTGTGTAAACATTCCAGAACTCTTATACCTACAGCGGCAATCCCGCCCTGGGCGTATATATATAACCCGTCGCTTGACCGAACTTAAATCTGATAAAAATGTACCCCCGAAAACGCGCCCTTCCCATCCAAACCTCATAACCGTCGACAAATCAAACTGTCTCCCCGCAGCCAGCAAACGCCTCTTACCCCTTCAGAAATCACATTTCCTCCGGGGTGCCATAAACTTATACAGAGTCCCCAACAGCTACACAATAGACCCCGAAAATTATATCATGGCGCTCCCAACCACCATGCCCTTCATACCTTGCCACTCAACCCCCACCCCGCCCCATTGGAAAGGCTGGTCTACCTATTGGCTCATTAGCATCCCCTCTCTCCTCCCTAATGAAGACAAATCCTGTGGAAAAGGTTACGGATACGTACCCGTCAGATCTGCCCGAACATTGCTCTCCTCAAACTCAGTCGGAATGTCAACATCTATCTCCGGGCGAAACAAGATAACCCCCAAATCCCGGTTCACCTGCTCCTTGGGCCTCTTGGCCGGCCTCGCAAATCTCCGCTTCGGCTCCACAGGAGGTGGGAAGTACGAAACTGGGATTTTCCTCGTAGACCGCCTGAGGACCGACTTTGGTGTTTCGGCAGTCAATGCAGGGTCATGATTGGACATACCGGCATCTCGGGCATCTAACCGAGCCGGTGAATTTGTTACAGGCGCATCCGCCGCCTCCGCCCCCCCCCTCTCCTCTGAGGGAGTGGCGGCCGGCTGTGGGGGGACGGAAACCCCGTCCATTTCTTCATGTGTAGCTTTGTGCATTCGGCTTCCACACGCCGATCTCCGCGCTCGTACCACGCGGGCGGGAGTGAATTCACTTTGCTCGGGCTCCTGTGCAAAGCCTTCCGCCCGAGCCCGCGAGCGTGTATTTCTCGCCCCAGACGCCCTCATGGGGAGCCTATCATTCGGGCACGTCACATGCTCCGCTGAATCCACAGCTTGAGCGATTCCAGCGGTTGCTTTCGCCGTGCTCACGCCCTCGCGTGTCTCCCCACGCGCCCCGATCTCGCCAGGGAGTCTAGCAGAATCAAGTCAACCACCGTATTTTTACCCCCCCCCTACGTCAACAAAAAACTCAAACTGGAGGTGACAAACCGCACAACGATACACTCGAATATCTCTTCAACTTTATTGTTGGCGCCATCGACTTGCCTTCGCTGGCTCCGCTTCTTTCGCCGGCTAAGGGCAGGCTGTCTATTCCTGTTTACACGACTCATGGAGGGAAAACGAAAAACTCGGTTCGTGGGAATGGGCGATGTTGTGATGTGTTGTGGTGGTGGTGGTGAGGTGAGGTGGCGCTTTGATACCAACGTGAGGTGGCTTCAAGCACGGTAGATCATCGCTATGGGGTATAAAGTCCAAGGGGTTTTTGGTTGGCGCCCGCCTGGGTAAAATGGTGAGTCAGAAAGTTTGAAAGGGCGGCAGTTCGACAGGGAATAAGAGAACTGAACTTTTGAGCCTATGAAAAAAACTCGATGGTGTGGGGGGTTTTCGGGGGTTGGGGGGATTTCCTTTCCGGAACGACCTAACATGATAACGAGGCGGTGGTGGCAGCTGGGCTATTTTGATAGGCGGTGAGATTAAGTACTGCTCGGTTACTAGCCGGTACAGTACTCGCACTTGTACGAGTACCTGCGTATCTTCAAACTTATCGCTAAGTTGTAAGGACCACTTCGCTAACTACTGCAAGCTACTTGCAGCCTCTCACGTTACCCTTTGTCAATGATAGCGTTATCGGGCTGATCGGGGCATACGGTAGCTCACCCCACGCCGCACTGCCAGCACTCCGGTGCATGAATCTAAGACAGGGACGCCGTTGGCCGAATGTGTGGATCGCAGCCGGGAATTTGTTTGGGGAAGTCAGAGTAAAGAGAATCCCTTTTACTCGCCGATGTCATGACATTCCACATTTATTGCCCCTTTCTAATTACTTTACCAACGTTATCGAGAGTAACTTTTGTAGGATCGAGCTGCAGTTGTGGCAGTGAGAGCTTATCGTACCCCTATCCCCCGGAGGAGAGAAGCAGGGGCAACCCCCGAATCAAATCGGGCGAGCATACCGCAAAAACGGGAATACCGATAATCGAGCATGACGCTCGGACGTCCAGGATTTCCCCGTTTGGATTAAGGCGAGAAAAAGGCAGCAAAAGCATTCTCTTTCAGCCAGCCAGCCAGCGATTGGGGGTGAGACAAGAAAAAAGAAAAATCCGGTCGACCTCACCACAAGTCTCACCCCGCAATCCCGGACGGCCAAAACTCAAAGAATCTGTCCGGTACAAAGGGAGTGATCTGGGGCAACAGGTCAGGTTTTGGTACGAAAACAAATTAGAACCCTCGGAAGATCATACGGGACAGCGAGGCATCCGGATTATCGAGATCTGGGATACCGGGGCGTTGACTGCAGACTGTACTAGCACTATCTGGGAGAGGCAACTCCAACGTTCTAGCGTTATTCTCGATCACCGATATTCCAGCTTTTACGAGTACTCGAGTATGGGGAACTACCGTAAATGCCATAATAACTCGCCGGGAAATACTCGCAGTCGGGGACACCCCCGTGAGTTGCCAGATATATAGCCCCCAAACTCTAACCCTCACCCTCACCAAAAAATATCCCCTTCCTCTACGAGAACGATGCTAGTGCTAGAACTCGTGATGGCGAATAGGACGAATAGGACGACTCGGTACATGTCCCAGCATAACAGAAGCATTCAGCCCCAGGCCAAAAAACGATCATGCGGGTTCTTCCATTCGAAAAACTTTGATCTGTGTAACGCCCTTTTTTGCATATCATATCATCCAAAACTGACAGATCGACTAGAAGAAGAAACTCGGCACTCGAGAAAAGAAAAAAAATCGCTTTTTCAACCCCGGGCGCTGAATGCCCCTAATACCGAGGATACAGTATCCCTTAACCTGTCTTCAAGCACTGGCTTTCTTCCACTCCCTAACCCTAACAGATATGAACGGTGGCTTATCCTCAGCTAGGGGAAGATCAAGTTCTTTCATCGTCTAGGTTTGCCCTCCTCCGTGAGTGAGCATATGCCTTTAATTCGGGCGATATTCGAACTAGTCAGGATAGAGTGACCTTGTCTATCACTGCGCTAAAAGTGGGTGAAATTCGGTACAGACGAAGGATACATGAACGGCCGAGCCTTTGCTCTTCTAGCTCACCCAAACCCACACCAACTTTTATACAATATCTAGGAGGACATCCACCATCCCTTCCAACTACCAATACTGAGCTACGCACCCGAAAGCGATAGAATCTCTTCAAATTGCAAAAAAATTAAAAAACTTCGTGGCGCAGGGCTATATAGCATATAGAGTCTAGGATTAGCCGCCAAGTTTGGGTGGCAGAGTAGGGGTGCTCGGGGGCGTATTCAAAAAAAAAAAACCCCCCCTAAAGCTTGACAAGGTGTAAAATCACGGTGGGGAAAAAGGTTGTATTGGTGGATGGACCTTGGGCACACACACACACACATCTTATGGTTTTTGCCGAAGGATTGCTCGGGCTGTTGGAAAAGTCTCAAGAGCAGTGGACATGCGGGACGTTCAGTGATTGAAAATGGCACACAATAAGGGAGAGTGTCGGAGGTCGCGCTAAAGATGTCCGAGATGAAGTGCAAAGTAATAGGACTTGAACAATAAGAGAAAGAAAGAGATAGATTCTATCTTGCTTGATCGCCTATAGACGCACCTAAGACTGCGGTACTTATAGCCATCCGCAGTATCATCATACATCAACATGACTCTAGTTACTTCCTAGTTCCCCATGTCCCAAGTAGCCTGGCCTCTGGCCGAACATATCTGTACTACACATCACACTGAAGTAATACTTCCAACAGAGAGGATTGTGGTAGTTTCGAGTGATCTTATATGACCTCACACATGGACTTCGGTCCTGGGATGCATGGACAGCCCAAGGTAATGAATGTCGTAGTCTACCTCACGAAACAAGTCCTGTCATACCGCTAGTAACAAGTTTCTAATTTCCTTCATGGCATCTCACCAAAGACCAAGTTTACTAATTTTTATCCACCTTGGCACATTTACTATTATTACCTTAGCACGGGGAGTCCTCAACCAAACTGATCGTGCATTGCTCACGGAGACGTCACAAGAAAAGTCTTTGATCAAGAATAACGATATGCACCATTCAAATTTTCTGTGTACCTACTATACACTATGCCATCCCGCTAAGAGAATTGAAATAGATAAAAATTAAGGAAAAATGCCAAAAAAAGATTACCTAAGTCGTTATCAACTTATTCATGATATCATAAAAAGACACCAGGCGTGCAGAAATGAAGAGGGTATACATATCATGGCCAGCAAAAAAAAAAAAAAAAAGACTGGTGAAGCAAGATGGTACTAAAACGCGCTCAAGTAGAAGAATAAAAATCCAGGGCGAACGAAATTTAAAGCCACGTCACAAAAACTTTTACTTGCTTGTGATAAAAGATGAAGGAGGGGAAGATAGGAAACCGATATCGTATCATCTCACAGCCAGGCGGCAGCCGCCATCGCCGCCCATATGGCCCATCCAAGTCTTGGATCGTCATCATGGCCAGTATGAACTGCGATCTCTCGCCCTTCCCCTGTCCCCGACATGATGACTACTGCGTCTATTTCCCGGCCCACCCCCAGGCTGCTGCGCGCGTCGGTCCCTGTCATATTCATCCTGGTAGGCGTACTCGGCCACCCTCCTATCATCTCTCTCCCTCCCGCGGCCCGGCGGCGGCCCTGCGAAGTCGTCATACCTATGTCACAATTGTAAGCTTCAGATGCATTATAGAAAGAAACCAAAGAGAATAGAAAAAGGAGGGGTTATACTCGTATGGATCAGCAGGGGGCTCATGGCGCCCAGAGGGCACGAACCCTCGGAAAAGCTCCTCCTGCTGACGTGCAACTCGAGCAGCTTCATCTGCCTTGCGGCGCTGGGCACGAGACGACATCCGGTCTTGAGCTTCTAGGGGAGGTGGGGCGGGAGTGGCACCTGGAATGGGGACACCAGCGTCGGGAACACTGATGGGGGTTTGAGCAGATACCCCGCTCGACCCAGACCATTCTGGATCATGTTCATCTGCAGATCGGTCGCGGCGGCCACCGCCACGGTGGTGGGAGTGGGAGTGTCGATGACTGTGGCGGTATTGGGAACGCTCTCGTTGATGGCCGCGGCGGGTTGACTTACTCCGTCCGAGAGGAGTCTCGGGAGAATCTGACAAATCCCGTGGGTCTCTGGGCTCCCTCGGCTCCCTCGGCTCTCTAGGATCTCGTGGATCCCTAGGATTCCGAGGATCTCTAGGGTCTCCCGGATCACGAGGATCACGAGGGTCTCTCTCAGGACCTGGTTTCGCGTATGGCTCTTCTCGGAACTCTCGAGCATCCCGGGATGGATGATGGCCATGAGAGGTATGCGGGCGAGATGGCGGTGGAGGGCCGTTTCGTGTCGAGGATGCTTTGTCTTCACCGAGAGTAGGACGAGGGTTTAGTTCTTCTTTCCACCCAGGATTCCCGGTACTAGATGCATAGGGCTTACGATGTCTTTCTATCGGAGGAGATTTATCCTTTCCGCCCTCAATAATTGCATCCAACTCATCATCATTCAAGTCCCGTGGGTTTGGTGGGTATTTCTGCTGCGCTCCCTTCCTCGCCATCGGTGTGGTGGCGTAGGCAGGTCCTGGTAGGGGACCGTGGAGCGGAGGAGGCCCGTAGTATCTGTTACCACTGCTATCGCCCGGCGCTGGTAGAGTTAAAGGAGCTTGCTCCTCCTCCTCCTCTTCATAATCGGGCGGAAACTCTTCCCATACTCGCCACCATCCCTGGAAAATCAGCGAGTCCTCCTTATCGGGGAAACAGCGCCTTGGGATGGATTTCGGGAATCTCCGACCCTCCTTCGTGTCATGGATCGGCCACAATGCCACAATTTTCTGTATCCGAGCTGCTTCGCGCGAAGGGTGAGTCATGAGCTGAGTAAACATCCATGTTTCAAAACCCTGGGGAGTCAGAGCCGGAATGGTGGGCTTCTGGTCACGACCCGTGGGGACATAAAAGTGCTCGCAGTTCAAGACCCGATAAATACTAGATAGGGAGGATTCCGTCCGGTTGTTGAAGTAACCTAGGTTGGGGAAGCTGGTTAACGAACGCCTCCACAAAGGATCGGCACATCAGTATATATCTACCTTTCCAGTCCATACGATCATCACCTTCCACAGCATTAAATGCGTAAAAATCGACCATCTTTTCGGGGGTGATGACAATGCTCTCTGTCGGCGCTCGCTCTTTGATCTACTGGAGGTTAACACAATTTATTCAACATTGGGAAGAGATCAACTTACAATATAATTTGCAATTTCCCGGAGCAAACGCACCAACTTCTCCTTCGGCTTCGGCTCCCTTCCGGGCTCCTGATCGACCAAATCTCCCCATAGTTCATAAAGAATACTTCCATCTTTACCAGCTGGACCAGAAGAAGTCGAAGTTGCCGGCGTTGATGTATGGCTGTGATGGGTTGAAGTAGTATTTGACCTATATCGCTGAGAAGTATCGCGGCGTGGGGCATCGTTCTGTCGTTGCTGCATTGGGGGGTGAACAGGGCCTGGCGGCGGTGGGCCTTTGGAGTCAGCTGTGGTTGGAGCGGAAGGCGCAGGCGGATTGGAAGCTGGTATCGGTTGCGGTGGAAAGTACCCTTGCGGTTGCGATGGATACCCTTGCGGTTGCTGCTGCTGCTGCTGCTGCTGCTGTCGATACTGGTGATGAGGGACCTGCGGTGGTTCCTGTGGAGCAGGGGCTGGAGGGTAGGAAGGAAAAGAACCTGGAATGTGTATTTGTGAAGGTTGTTGCTGCTGCATCATCGGTGGGTGTAGGGGTGCGGGATGTAGGGGTGCGGGTTGTGCCATACCGGGGGCTGGCGCCCCTCCGGGCAAAACGGGGTGATCAAGTCTTGGGGGAGGCCCGACCGGAGCAACCGTGGGCGGTGGTATATTAGATTGCTGGATACTCCTCATCAAATCGGCCGCAAGCTTCTGCACTACTTCAGGTGGTACTCCATGACTACTCGCAAGATGTGGAATATCCGACGGGTATCCTGTGGATGGTGCCGGGTGTGCTGGAGCAGCTGGGGTCGGAGCATAGTTATTTCTCGGTTGCTGTGTTTGTTGCGAGCCTCCGTAATCGGATGCCGCTTGCTGCGGTTGTTGTTGCTGGGGGCGATAGCCTTGTTGGGATTGTTGTTGCTGTTGCGGCTGCTGCGGCGGAAACTGCTGGTAATAGCCAGCAGGTCCTGCAGACTGTGGGGGAGCAAACCCAGAGCCAGCATACGGTGCGGTTGTGTGCGGTCTCAATGGAGCTTGTTGCGGGGGTGAGGGGGAATAACTTTGAGCGGAGACTGGAGAAACGGCTGGATAAGACGGTTGTTGTTGCTGGTGTTGCGGGGGTGGGGCTCCGTGATTGGTATGCAACGGAAGCTGCTGTTGCTGGGCATAAAAAGGTGAGGAGGGCTGGGCTCCGAAATAGTTTGACATCTTCAGCGTGGCGACGCCCGATGGCTGGGGGAGCTATCAGGTTATGGCAAAGTGCTGGGCAGAGGCAAAAGGATGGTCACAATGTTGAGGATATCGGTTAGGAGGTTGAAATGGTAAATCAAAGTCTGTGGGAGGCTATCAAACCATTGCCATCTAAGGGAGTGATAAAAGAGGAGGAAGAGAAGGGGGGTGAGGGGGGGGTGATGGAGTATAAAAATTAAAAATGCTCACAATGAGGACGAGGCCGAGAGGTGTGAGGAGGGAAAGGAAGGAAAGGTGATGGAAGGGGTGGTGGGGATGGAAGAGAAGAAGTAGCAGGCAGGAAGAGGAGAAGAGGAGGGGGAGTTGGACCAGGAAACAGGGAAAACAGCACAGGGCGATGGTGGGTAGGCGATGACTGGGGACGAAGTTGCTTCCTATCCTACCGTACTACCGGCAGTACTCCAGGACACTCAGTCCGTTGATTGGAAAGCAATAATCTCTTACGATTGGGACCATGAGAAAAAGGAAAGAGATATAATCGTATCTCGCATTGCTATGCGTGGTTTCCTTTTGTCTGGCAGCATTTTATTTTATTTTATATTTTTATATTTTTATTTCCCTCCGCCTCTGGTGATGATGCTGGTTGTGGATGCTTGTTGCTCTGCCACACACTATTTATTTTTCATTTTTCTCTCTCCCATTCATTCCACACACGCACACACACACACACCCTTTTTGCTCCCAATTCAGGAGCCCACGTTCATACGATAGCATTGCTCCTCACCAAAAACCCCTTTGATGTGCAGCGTGACGTGGTTTATCACTACCGGTACTGTAGGAGTGCCGGTACCGTACTTGAAGGAAGACAACTCCCCGAGTACCGGTACTCGCGTGATGACTAACATTCGCGATATCACAGCAAGCTGGGTCAGTTATTTCTACATCAGACGCATGTCCGAACAATTGTAGCCAAAGAGATGTTTGCACTCGGGTAACATGAATGGCTTTCTTCCTGCAGAGAAAGGCTCGAAGGAGGGGAAAGCGAAGAAGAAGAAGAAGAAGAAGAAGAAGAACAAGGAGACGAAGAAGGGTTTCATCATTCCTATCAGCCTGATGATTCCTTCTGCCAAGGAAATTATTATAACAGCATCCCAGCAACCGGTGACACGTAAAAGAGAAGACCGACAGAGGACTCTCTGCTCTCTTCCCTTAGAATAGAAATAGTTCGCTGTCTGCATTCCCCTCTTGGGTAGCATCCATGCGAAGAGCCTCATTACCGCCGCGCAAACGACTGAGCCTTCTTTACAAAGCACAGCAAACTCGAACTCCCTCTGCTACGGTACGGTACTCGAGCATCCTCATCATCACCTCTGACTCTTCCGCAGTGCATACAGGATACGCTGCATGCTACCGACTCCACCATGCTCATCAGACATCCTCAAGCAGCACTTCGTATTTGCTGCATAAGAGGGTAACTTCAAAAACTTTGTATGGTGCAGCCCACTACCAAAGCAGACTGCACTCCCATCTCCATATTGCCTCGCAGCCTGCCAGCTCCAACACCAGTACCGTATCCACCATTCCACCTGCCGTACCATCCTATCCCCCACATTCGACCGCCATTCAACTCACGGGAGCACTTATATTGTAACTCAACTGATTGCGTCTTCAAAAGCATGATGCCCCCATCGAGATCGAATCACCGTACCCCTAAATTGTCTGCCCCGTACCTCTCACATCGTGATGGGAATAAATAAAGAAGCTGAGGTAGAGGTCCCAAGGGAGGGGGAGAGGGGGTGGAAATATCTCTCGTCGAATCAGATAGCAGCCCGGTCCCACACCAATGATCGTGCATGCATTGCATAAACAACAAAATAGCCCCCCAAGACCAATTGCAGCGGCGAAATATCTCAGAGCAGCAGGGTGCTACTCGAGCACTCACTTCTCAACCGAAGATAACCAGATCAAACCCCCTCCAAGCTTCTTGCTCACCGTGATCGCAAAAAAAATCCAATCCACCCGAAACTTCTGCACTTTTTCTTTTTTCTTTTTCTTTCTTCCCCACTCCATGTTTCTTTATTTTATTTTTAATTTTGGCTCTATTCCAATATTTCGCTACTCATATCACACATCCGGTGGGAGTCTTCTTTCTTTTTCAAGTGACCCCATCCGGACGGACGGACGCCTGCCATCTCGGTGGGAATCCAGACGGCGAAGGAGCTGGTCGAGCGGTTGCGAGAGTAGGCTGTGGAGAGGCGAACGAGACGTGCAAATGAGATGAGAGAAACGAGTGGGGAAAGCATGCAGACATGAGTGGTCGGCATGCCGAGACTTTGAGCGCGTCCCGTCGTCCCGCCGCCGTATCACTGTGACCCACGAGCATCCCTTTCCCGGACTCACGATACTCAGCCCCAATATATTATACACAATATGCGCGTCTCGGATGTATTCCTATTCCTCGAGCACTGGTACAGTACTTCTAAACCCCCGGACAGTTATTGCATGGATAACTACCCTGTAAATAGACGAACCTCTGGTGTTTCATAGGGCTCTGGAATCTTGCTCCATGGCCGCACAAGGCTTCTGCATCGTCAGTGGATACTCCCTGGATCGATGAAACGGATTAACCGTATTCCCTCAATTTACCTCCCAGCAAACACCACAAAAATAACGGCGATAGATGCGAAAAACAGCTCACAAACCCAACCCTCACACACAGTTGCCAAACCGCACCCCAAATACCCCCAATTCTCTCCCTATCACCGAAAGTGAGAGAGCTGAATTCGGTGGCAATACCGTACTCGCATGGCTACTGCAACATCCCAGTCAATTCACAATTCCTTTCTACGGTAGAATAGATGTATGTAGGTCAAAATTCTCATTTCCACAACGCGCCTAACCTGCATTCTTCGCATAAAGGGCCGCCTTGCGATATGTCGCCTCGCTCTCATGTAGGCTGTAGCATACTCGAGTACGGTATACTCGAGTACTCGAGTACCCAAAACCACCCCCCCCTCGGATGTAACAAAAAAAAAGGAAATATGTTGGCCACGGAAAACTACTGCAGCAGTTCCCCAACGTAATTCTCAAGGCATCAGTTCAGTCCGGGGACCAGGCTTCGGGTACTACGGTACTGTTGCAGTTTTGTTGCGGTAGCGGTAGGTGTCATGGCGGCGGGGGGGTGAGTGGGTGTCTTTCAGCCTCGTTGGAGCCACACGCACCGCCACGGCCCGCCCGGGAGGCAACTCATAATGCGTCACTCGAGTATCGGATTCCTACTTTTGTTTTTAGGTATGATTTTGGATAGGGAGCACAGGCCAAAAACTGTGCTGGTTTCTAATGTAGAGTTGGGTTGGGGGGAGCGGAGGGGTTTTAACCGAATGCAACTCCAAATTCTAGTGCACAGACCACGAGTGATGTTTCTCGTATATGATATCATCCTGGATAGCGACTGACAGAACTTCGAGAGTTACTTACTGTATCATACCGGCGATGGAATGATGGCCGTAGCGCTTTTGTTGCGTGTCGAGATTTTTTGACCAACGCCACGAGGCACGCTTACCTAGCGCGAAATCGAGCGGTATCACGTGAGAAACTCCAGGGTGTATTATTAATAATAGGTCAATTCTTTGTTTTTGGTACAGATTGTCCACGACCGACCATTCGAGTGGATACGGCAGAACATCAGAAACTAGAACAATGCCTCAACTTATTCCATACCAAAATTCCCATGAAAGAAAAGTTTAGGCGTAACGAAAAACATAGCCACCAGGGTCCGTCAAAACCGGCGGAGGGAATATTACAATCTCCCCCCCCTCGGGGCCACCACTAACTTACCCATAATGAGGGTATCATCCCGTATTACCCCAATTGCAGAAACAAACAATTAATCAAGAATAAATAAATAAATAAAAACAAAAAATACAAAAAACCCCTCATAGAAACAATGAGTGGTCACATCGAATTATCAGTCTCTTGGAAACCCAGCATTGCAGGTAAGAAAGTCTGGAGAACCCCCCCCCCCACCGTGGCCACCGACTGAAAGGCGACCGTATGGTAGGGGTCAGCTCAAGGTTTCCGACATACCTTATTCGACACGGCTCACACACACACTCCCGGCACTCGACCGGGTTGATTCCGCCCAACCAATAATCCGGAAACATCCACGATCGTTTACTGGACCACATGTGCGATTCCAAGAGGTGGTGGGGATGCAGTCTCAACCAACAATAGTAACTCGAGTTTATGGAAAAATGGTGGTATTTTCATGGTCCGATCAATCGCTCGCACGGGAATATACCCCACTCATATTCTTGCATCGCTCTGGGTGAACGTGGGTGATGGGGAAGGGGCCATGAGCTAAGGAACTATTGGGGAGGAGGAGGAGAGTGGCGTCTGCTGCCGCCAGATCAGTCAGACGGGAATCAACAAATCACGGATGGAAGCTGCGCGGAGAGGAGTGCATGTTTGCCTTGCGTTGCATATTGAACTTGCCGAATATATATAACGAAATATTAACCTATAGATAGCACAAATCGGCTCTGGAGGGGGCGGAGTTTACGAGTGATGACCTATGAAGATTTTGTTCGGGGGAAACGGTGACTAGATCATCACCCGATTGCGTGGTTTGTTTCTGGTTTATTGATCGTTTGAAGAAGAGCCGATCTCGATACATGCGGTCACGTAGTGGGTGGGGTTTGATATCGCGAAAAGTGCTAATCAAAAGATCTGGGGAAAAGGAGAAGGTATGAAACTACTGCTCACGGGTGAGGCGATGCATTGCGGGTCGCTTGGGGTGGCATGTTTGGGTTAAGAAATATGAGAAGTGCTGTGGGGAGTGGATAATAATGGAATATGGGAGTAGGTGGAGCATTGAACGCCATATGAAGGTTCTAGCCCGAAGAGGCTCCTAGCCTTCGAGACTCCGAGGGTTTTAGCCCGTCAGAACTACTCTGTCTAGGATCCGACAATGTGGCGGCACAGGTTCTTGGTGGGGGTGAAAATCGATATAAGCGGAGATAAGATACCGCATGATTTAAACAAACCCGAGATCGCGCCAAGGACTGGCGGGGAATAGAGAATGGAGTGTGGCACTAAAATGGGGGGTTGTAGCCCAGGTGGGTATCGAAAATTCCTGGGTGGGTGGCTGGTTATGATGGCGGGAGTAACTTCAGGTCCTTGTAATGGTGGGCTTGGAAGCATACAAGGTCAAAGTTCTTTCAAGTAATTTCCAGCAAGCACCAAATAACTCCACCCTGTGAGTATTTCAGGCCCTGCTACATAATTCACTCCCCGGAATATTTGCCAGGTGCGTGGTGCGGTGCTAGGGGCGGGTACTTCGCGGGGTATAGGGGGATCTGGCCCTATTATCGCTGCAGGGGAGACTAGAGGCAATGCCCCCGGGCTCTTTACTACCGTACGGTCTTTGGGAGTCACAAATATCTAAACTGAGCTTTCGGCGGGCAGGATATGGTATCACCCCGCAAACTTCCTTCAAGCATCGAGTTTTGATCTCAGAAGCTTCAAGGTTTAGGCCCGAAGGAGCGTGATGAATGTTACTGTCGGTCTAGACCGTTAAAACACACTCCGGTAGCTAGCTTTCTATGGAAAGTCTCGAAATATGGAATTGCGGGTCCTTGAGGAGTTACCATACCATCCTCTTCTCTCTGTTTTTTTCTTTCAGGGGAAGCAGAGCATTGGAGCTGATCCATCACCTTCAGTTTCTCTTGAGAGCGGATAAGATCGTTATTGTGATTGGCTGGAAATTGGGCGTGTTGGTCCCAACGAGGGCTCATGAACACGTGGGTAACGGATAAACTAAAGCAACGCTACTTGTATTAGGCACCTTGGAACCTGGTTTTGTACGGTACAAGATTTCCAGAGAAGTTATCTTGTTGGAGGCTAATAAATCAAGAGGTCCTGGATATCCAAGGATTTTGGGCAGTAGGTATAATAGGCTTTGGTGCACCGATCCCGAGGTAGCACCTCTTCAGACACTCTCGGCATGAGTGATATAGTGTGATAATACCGTAAGCCCTGGAGTTCCGTTCGATTACGAGGGGTTTCGCTAAATGAGGCAGGTTAACTTAACAAGCTTTCTTCTCCCCTTCGCTTAATATCCTCGCGGGCCGCAGCGGTCTTGCATCCGTCTCACGTTATGTGAATCTATCGCCTTTTTTTCACTTACTCACCTCTCGATCGGCGATTTCACTTGGTTGATGGTATCCAACTTACGAGATTCTGCGCTACGGGAAGCGAAGGAGCAAGGCAGCGCTAACGCTTAAATTTAAAAGAGAGTGAGAGTAGGAGTTGAGGTGAAAGACATCACTTTTGATTTATGTGTTTGTGTTAAAGGGCATCCGTTTCCCCGCGATACCTTCCGAGCTACACACTATCATAGGGGAGGGTGGTAGAGCATTGGGCAGGTCAGTGATTGCTGATTGGACTACAAGGAGAGGAAAAAAATTCCGCCTGGTCGAGAAGAAAACGGTCCGCTAGTCCACCAGGCTGTGCATTGGTACTGGCTAACTTAACAAAATGTGGTTATGACACTATGGAGGTGCTATGCACTGCTCCGAACGAGAGGTAGCTTTTCGGGGAGAGAAACTATCATAGGCGCAGGTACGGTTCCATTCTCGGATGACAAGTCGGACAGGTTGGAAACTGAGCCCTAGAAAAAGAAAATACGGTATTGGAAAGAAGGGTTGGGATCAAGATGCGGTGGTTCCATTGGTAATAGATATTCTACGATATCCAAGATCTACACACTCGGCCTGGGCCGATCGAAAGAATGAAGCAACGGGAAGAGACGGGCTTGGTAGTGCGATGTCATACATGAATGCCGAACCCGGACAGAAATACTCTCCCGAACAGAAACCCCAATCTAGTAGGAACAGGGGCCAAATAACCACACCGGCCTTTCGCCGTCCCCTAGCCTAATTCCCTCTATCCCGCTTTGCAGTTTTCGGCGAGCAACGGTCATGGTTTTCCCCTTTCCTTCCACCTCCGAATGTACCGTCCGACTTCCTCCATACTAATCCTGTGCTGCTTTACAAGGTGTGCCTTGAAATTGTCCAACCTGGTGAACTTCTTCTTAGAAAACTTGCAGCCCCCTAGTGGGCAGGACGGCCCCTGCGCTGGGCCATGTATTTTTGAGGTGGCGAGGTGTCTCTCGAGATCCCCGGGACGTTTAAAAGACATCCCACACTCTGAACACTGAGGGCCGCGCCTGCGCTTTAAGGGGCTGATATCTTGTTGATTCTCTTGCTGGGCAGGGTGATAGGAGTCGAGTAGCTCGTAGTTGGCGGGGGAGTCTAGGCTGAGGTAGGAATCTGTGCTGGCGGACCATTGAGTGGGAGGAGTGTCAGTCGGGGTTCTGGAGGAACCATTTTCTGTGTGGCGTCTGCGGCGGCAAGAGTGTTATCTTGTGGGTCTAGATTTATGTTTGGAGCCAATGTGGGGAATTACCTGTTGTATTGGTGGATGTCCCCGTTCGTATCAGAAAAGCTCCCGGGAGTAGGCGGGCGCGGTTGCGGATTTGGGCTTCCGGATAAGGCTGTGTAAGGGAGTTGGGGGCCCAAAGTATTTATATTCAACATTTGCTCGGATGATAGAGTTGGTAGGGAGAATTGAATAGAGATAGTTATGGCTCAAAGATTATATATTCCAAGCTTGCACTATCTCCCCCAAACAGAGGGAAATTCTACCTCTATATATACTCTGCTAACACTACGCAGGAAAACGGTCCCGTACCATGGAAATATCCCTTGCATTTCTGAGGTTTTCCAGTCCAATTTGCAATTTGGAATGCTGCAGTAGTGGGTTCACAAGGCTGCAATATCTGCCCTACCCGCACTCATCGTGACCTGAAAGAAATAACTTTAAGTAGGGTCGCTGTGGTAGATGAGGTCGTGGTTACTGGCTGCTATTTTAGATTGCAAACTGGTCTAGAAGGTCTCAGCGGTTTAAAGGATAGGCGGAGAGTTTTCAAACATACCGGCAACCGTTGAAAACTCTTGAAATCCACCACCTCCGTCAGCCTCGCAAGGCTCCGAAGAATGAACAGCGTTTCCCTGACACGTTATAAGATCAGCCCCCTGACGTGTTGGATCTCATATCCGGTATCTGCAAGTCTGTCAACCTATCAGACTAAACCTGTCGTGGTCTGATTGGCTGGTCCGGCTGATCTGGTAGTGGGTTTCGAGGGGTTTTACGCTACCCTGGGAGAAGTGACAAAGTATAGTTCTGCACTTTGGCCCGGCAATTCGACGCGGAGAACAAAACCTCAATTTCACGGCGACAAGGCGGGTCCGTTTGGTGCATTTTAATTTTCCAACTGACTAGGAATGCGATTCCCAACCTTTGATCACTAATGGACCGGCGTCTGGAAGTGTAGAGCCTTCGAGGGGGGGGGGGGGGTGTGCGCTGAATGTATTTTGATAACACCAGACCGTCTTTCGTCCGGTGGCATGGCTTTCCTGCACGTAGGAGGCTCGCAGAATTTGCATTTTTGGTCATGAAAGATTCCGGCGCCAAACGGTGCCCGCCTAAGTTGATTCTGCGAACGTTGGTGAAGATAAGGCTTAGCGGGAGTAGTTGCCGATCGTAGTTAGGTTCGTTAGCTAGGCAGCATTTATACCCATGGATACCACCTTCTCTATGTTTATTATCTTGGTAGAGCAATTAGCACTGCTCCGATAAGCTCGAAATTCTGACAGCACCTAAAATGCACACTAACTGCGTGGCTCGGAGATGCAACAGCGACCGTGATAATCATCGCAATACCGACAACACTTCTCCCGACGGCCTAGGCGGCCACGATACCGATGCCAAGCATGCCTCCACCCCACAATTCCATGCATTGCCTCGGAATGCTTTCTCCGACTGGAAAAGGTGGGATTGGAAGCTAGTTTTCGGATATGAAATGCAGTGCGAATGCCTGTTAGGGCATCTCAATTGTAAGGTTGAAGCTCTATTCCTTGGGAGGGTTCGGGAGGACCTGGAACCAGTGTTCCCAAGCGTCCAGTACGTCCGTCTTTTGCTTAGGGCGGGACGGATGCCCCTCCTGTAGCCCGTCCCAACCTCGCCCGGGACGGACGGTAGGGCCCTATAGGTGTCTCACTGTGAAATACTCACAGGTGCCCCGCAGATGACGGCCGAGCCCCTCGAATGACTGCCGGGCCTTGCAGGTGATGGCGGGATCCTGCCGCAAGACGCCATTTGGGCTAAGACTGCAGGGCCCGGCCGTCAACCCCTAGGACGGTCCTCTTTATGAAAGACGGACGCCGTGCCCGGCGTCCTTACCCACCCTGGCCGGTACTGTTGGGGACACTGCCTGGAACTGGGGATGAGCAAGGGGCTTGAAGGGAAAATAGCAGGGTTGATCATCTGGAGGCCGGAGCCGGATTTGATATTGTGATGCACTCTTTCCTAGGCGCCTTTGTATTGAAAGGCGGCTTGGATTTCTTCCCTCGAGAAAGAAGGGAGTAGAAATTCAATGTTGCCCTAAGTGATAGTTGAGGCCTTTAGGGGGGGGGGAGATCTAGCGCTTGGGGTAGGGTGTTTTAGCATGATGGTGTTACTACGGGTTACCTCCCTGCTACTGGCATCGAAGCTGCCTGAGGAGTTACTTGTTTTGCAAAGAGATGCAATTTACTATTCACGTATTATACTGCGAGCTTAGGGGATCCCTTTGGCGAAGCGGAGCCCACTGATGGATGGGTGAAGGGTCGGGCTGAGGTGGCTAAATCCTGGCTGCCAAACGAACTTAACATACTCTTGTAGCTTTTGGATTTTTTTTTTTTGGAAGGAATCGTTGCTGTCACCACGAGAATGATAGTGCGGGCCTATGGAATTAGAAAATTTGCTTTGTTTGGAGAAAAATGACGAGAGAGGTGCCTAAATCAGGGCGGTTTGGGGTGCTAAGCTCTTGAGCTTAAGATGTGTATCGCAATTTGCAGGCGGCCCGGCCCCAGTGGGAGTTTTTTTCTTCGTGTCCTAGAATGTAGGCTCTTGTGGTTAGTGCTTGGGGCATTTGAAGGTGGTTGGCGATCGGGATTGTGTTTTGGGGTTTACTAAATCTGATGATATGAGTGGTGTTGGTTGCAGGTTGGTTCCTGACGAGTGATGGCCTATGATGCTCAGATAGACATAGGTTTTATCCCTGGGAATCGGCAGTAGTTTGGATATAGAGTAGGTAAAGGGGAGTGGCTCGGAGAAGGCGGAAACGGGCCAGGAGTGTTTGCTGCTTCGGTTATTGCTCTGCTCTTTCCTTTTCTTCTGCTATCGTTGAAGAACTAAGGGACTGAGAATGACTCCTTGAGCTATGGTGAGGTGGGCTCGTGCGAGTAAGCCTTGTTAATCTGATACCAGATTGCGTGCTCACGGAGCCAAGACCCGAGTTCAAAGAGTGAATCTCGTTTGTGAGCGGGTTCTAGTATAATATCTGCCTGCTAGAGCTCATTGGATAGAGAAAACAAACTCCTTTACTACGATTATACCGCCTTGGACTGCAAAGGAAAGACTCGGGGTGCTCACCGCCACTGGCAGGAAATGGTAAATTCAGGTCGGTAGTCCGTCGGGGGTGTGGCAGTAGCCATGCTAGATCAGCCGGGTTGTGGGAAATCGTAAGCCCCTTTTTAAATCGAAAGTAAACTTTGAGTGAGGAACACAAACATAAAGAGTGACCAAACTGGAAGCCAGGAATAGAAAGAGGAGAAATAGAGAGCTCAATGGCGAGCAGATAGGACTCACTTGAGGGGAAAAAATGGGAGGTGTTTATATATACTGAATATTACTATACGGAGGTACAGCGTGTGAGTTTTGTAGGTCCCACAAACGAGGACTGTCGCCCTCACCCCCTGTGTAACCTACAAAACTCTGTACCTCCGTAGTATTTGTGAACGCAGTGCAGTATCGGCGAGCGAGGGTAACTAGTGTGGACAGCAAGCCGAAGTGTATCGGATGGTGGGAACATCCAACAGCAATAGGGAATCCGGGAAAGAGTATGATAGAAAATAATAATATCGTCTCGCTGGGCTTGCGAGGCAGTAGATAACCAATGTTAGACCTTGGACACAAATAAAAACCCTGGAATTTTCATTCTTTGGTGTCGTAAAACCTCTTGAAAACCACCATCTCCGCCACCGAGGCTGCAAAACACATGACTGTTTCACTTGCGTAAATTTGAATGAGTAATTCTTCGATTCACAGAGGAGACCCTTATCCGCAGAGTTTTCAACAACAAATCTTTTGGCGTAGATGTATTTGCGCAAGTGTAGCTGGCAGAGATTTGGGCAATTGTTAACGATAAATCAAATATCGCATCATGCCCGGGGCGGGGGGGGCCGAATCTGGGGAGCGATAAGACCTTACAGCGGAGGACAAAAGTGCATGAGTTTTCGTACAACGCAACCACCCCCCCGAAGAAACGATCACTCCAATACCGGCAAGCCGGGATCTAACTAATGCCAACAACACCACATACCGGCACATGCAGGGACACAATGTAAGGGGTTCATAGAGGCATGGTGGTGGTGATCGGTGTTTTGTGTGCTTTATTTCGGATGCGAAGATCTTCTTTTTTTCGACGGTTGCACTGCGGAAAAACTCATGCACTTTTGTCCTCCGGTGTAGCTGTCTTGGCGGGGCGGTGGGCGGGTTGGACCCGGATGTTTGCTTTTCCGCCGGCCTCCTTACCGTACTTGGATAGACTCTACTCGAGTAGGGCTTTAGTCGATGAGAAGGGGGCTAAATATTTGGCTGCTAGCATGAGAGAACTCTCCTCTAATTCCTAATGAGAAATTCCTTAATCGCTTCTCTGCTCGCAGCTCCATACACCCCCAGCCTCTCTTCGTACGATAAACACAAAACCTCTCCTACAATTACGACCGATGTTTCCTGACCAACATCTATTCATTGACGGTGCTTTTTCCCCTTCCGTGGAGGAGAATCCCACTTTATTTACGTCAATCAACCCCGCCACAGGCGCTCCGCTCGCAAGGATACATGAGGCTTCGCCGAGGGATCTTCAACTTGCCGTCGATGCCGCGACAAAAGCATTCGAGACTTGGTCCAAGACAACACCGGTTGAGCGCTCCCGTATACTTAACAAGGCAGTTTCAATCCTCCGGGATAGGAACGATGAAATCGCCCGTGTCGAGAGCCTCGACACCGGCAAACCATTTTCTGAGACAAGCACTGTCGACGTAGCCACTGGTGCCGATGTGCTGGAATATTATGCAGGTGTTTGTCTGAGCGGCCTAGAAGGGAAAATGGTTCGATTACGGGAGAAGGCGTGGGTCTATACAACCAAGGAGCCATTGGGTGTTTGTGTGGGGATTGGTGATAACTTTCTCCCTTCTCCATTTTTATCCATTTTCTGACCATCACAACTGTTTCCAGGCGCATGGAATTATCCGATTCAGATGTACGCTTGAATCCGGTTCCGGATCCCGAATGCTCTGCACTCTACGTCCATCTTATTTCTCCCCCCTCTTCTGGATCTGGATTCTCGCACCTCTTCGATATTTCAATTCTGACTGTTTTTAATTTCTAGAGCACTTTGGAAGTGTGCACCTGCTCTGGCAGCAGGAAATACTTTCATCTTCAAACCATCGGAGGTTACACCCCTCACTGCCAATATCCTTGCCGAGGTTTTTACAGCCGCCGGCCTTCCCAGCGGGGTATTCAATGTTGTGCATGGAAGCGGGGGTGTGGGGGCTTGGCTCAGCAACTGTTCGGGAATAGCTAAAATGTCCGTCCTCTCCTCCGCATATCAGTCCTCGCTAACCGAACCTTGCAGCTCATTCACGGGCCAAGTGTCGACCGGGAAAAAAGTTTACGCCTCTGCCGCCGGCTCATCGCTCAAAAGTGTTACGTTAGAGTTGGGGGGGAAATCCCCGTTCATCGTGTTACCCGAGGCCGACCTCGATCGAGCTGCCGACGCTGCCATGGTTGCAAATTTTTACTCTTGCGGCCAGGTGTGCATAAACGGTACTAGGGTCTTTGTCCATTCCTCCATCAAATCCAAATTCGAGAAGCTTTTACTGGAGAGGGTTAGGGATGGGATCCGTGCGGGAGACCCACTGGACCCCAATGTCAATTTTGGCCCGTTGGTTTCAGCAGGCCACTCCGAGAAGGTCAAAGGGTACATTCGGCATGGGGAGGAGGTTGACAAGGCACGTCTTCTCTGCGGTGGATTGAAACAGGCCATTTCACTCCCGGATGGCAAAGGACTCGAGAAAGGGTTTTTTGTTGCCCCAACCATCTTTACCGACTGTAATGATTCCATGCTCATTTGTCGTGAAGAGATATTTGGCCCGGTCTTGTCCATCCTCACCTATGAGACGGAAGAGGAGGTCGTCCATAGAGCCAATGATACGGAATTGGGATTAGCGGCGGGCGTTTTCACCAAGGATATAGACGCCGCGCACAGGGTGATCGGGAAGATGAACGCGGGTATCTGCTGGATCAACACCTGGGGCGAATCGCCGGCGGAGATGCCGGCGGGCGGATGGGGATTAAGCGGTGTAGGGGTTGAGAACGGCAGTGAATCATTGTCGCAGTTTGTGAGGACCCGAAGCGTGTTGGTGGAAAATGGCGGATTCCAGGCTGTATTCTCTGCATCTTAGGTCTCAAATCTCATTCTTTAGGCTAGTTTTATTGCTATAGTCACATACGGTCGCTCGTTTACCAGAGCTGAACTGGGTTTCTGGCAGGCAACAAATTAGATGGGTTTTGTCACTGGGCATGCGTAGCTCGCTGTGAGAGGCTGCCTACGGAATATCAATCGTCACCATATGACAGCTGCAGTTACCACAAGGGGTGTCTTTTTATCATGTGCTTGCCATCGAACGGATAATTTACAATGGTGATCCGTTCAATTACAGTACTTTTAACTCGCGGAACCCTGAAACCCGAAAGTCATATACTCATACAGTCTAGCCTGAAGGAAGGAAGGACACCGGCACCGTAGGACTCCCAGACGGAATCTAGAAAGGGTCTCGGCACATATATCTCCCAACACTGAGTCAAAATCTGGAAAGCAAACCCCCTGTGTCCGAACTTGTACCACTCCCTCAGCTTGGCCCACATTTAAGAATGCCGAAACATGGGAGCGCGTTGCTCGCGTGTAAAGTTGGCAGGGGGGCTTTTTTTGTCGCTATCCTCCACTGGCCCTGGGCCTTCCTAACAACGGGGATAGACAGCAGACAACCTAAATGAAATGTTATGAAAATCGTTTCCTGGTCATTTTCTCGTGGGAAATATGGCGACTCGGGGGCCTAGACTATCCCTGTTGCTAAATTACTAAAAAGTAGTCGGTCTTCCAGGCCTCGGTCCTGAACCCCGGGCTTTATCTAAACACTGGCGGGGGGGTTCGTGGTTCGTTTTATAAAAATGAAATTTCATCTATAAAACTTTTCTACACCTCATAGTCTATCAAGAGTAAAGTACATGGAAGGAACTAAGCCTCCATCGTAATACCTAAAGCCCATAGCATGCGTGATTGCGTTGTCAGGAGACAGCAAATCACCCTAAGCCAGTGCTTTAATAGTACTCAACAAAGTAACCCTTCTTGTTCTTCTCACCGCATCCGCAGTGATCATCCTTCTTCTTCTCCTTCTCCTTCTCTTTCTTTTCCTTTTCCTTTTCCTTCTTCTCCTTCTCCTTCTTCTCCTTCTCCTTGTTCTCCTTCTCCTTCTTCCTCTCGGACTCGCACTTCTCGCACTTCTTGAGTTCCTCTTCCTCTTCGCATTTCTCAAATTCTTCCTCTTCCTCGCAGCGGAACCAGTCCTTTTTGGCAGCCTGTTTGTCCTTTTTGTGTTCGTCCTCGCGGAACTTCTTGTTCATGTCGCGGTAGTAGCCGTAGGCCTTGTCGTACTTGATCCCCTTGTCGAACCCTGTCCGTCCATCCACGCATCAGCCACCGCTGGGATTACTAAAAGAAAAAGGAGAAAATACCATATCCCTCCTCAAAGCAACACTGCTCATCGCAAACCTCCTCACGCTTGGACTCGGCACACTCCTCAAACTTCCTAGATTCCTCCTCCTTCTCCCTTTCCTTCTCCTTCTTGAAACGTTCCTCTTCATCCTCCTCAACCTTCTTGGAAAACCTGTCCTTATCGTGCTTGGACTCCTTTCTCTCGACATCCTTGAACACCTTCTCCTTCTTCTCCCTCTCCTTCTCCTTCTCCTTCTCCCTTCCCTTTCCCTTGCCCCCGTCAAAGGCGCCGTCGTAGTACACAAAGTCCTTTCCGTATGGGGGGCTCTTGGGAGTGCGGTGGTAGCGCTTCTCGTCGTAGAATTCCGGGTGGAAGGTGTAGCGCTCAGGCTCCTTCTCGCGGTGGTGGGCGTAGCCGTCGACCCTGTGGTCGGATCCCGGAGCCGGGGCGGGGGCTGCGCTGGCAGTGAGAGCGCTCACGGCGAGGAGGAAAAGGGTTGAAGCGTGCATTTTGGAATGAATGAAGTTGTTGTAATGAGTGATTGTGATTGTGATAAAGAAGGTAGTGTGAGATGTGGGAGGGGAAGCAGATTTGAGCGACGAAAGATGGGGCTTTATAGGAAGCTGTATCGCACTGTATGTCATTTAAGACCTTAGCGAATGGGTGATCAAACGCCTATAGTTTGGCAACCCTTCGCTTTCATTCGCCATTCCGCTAACCATTCGCTGCGTAGCCTACAGACTATGAACCGCCTGCTATCCCCCAGGTCTTGGTCGACAGCGAGCGCACTCCTTCCGTCAGGTTTACAACAAACCCCAAGACAACCCCACGATTCGGGTCACAGCCCCGGCCATCATGTATTCCTTCTCAGCCGGCTTTTCCAATCCGGCCGGCAGCCGCAGCCCAGGCCGTAGCGAGTGATGCCCGGTGATTATCTCGTGGTGAGAAAAATAAGTGCTCAGCTGTCTCCAGGCATGACAAGAGGTGTTGTAACAGGGTCTCCTTCATTTGAGAAAAGAGATAGTTCAGGAATGTTCGGTTCGTCTTCGTATGAATGAGAGATATTGGTTGGCGTTTATACTCAGTCGTGACATAACGCCTGTCGTTACCGTTAAATTAGGTGAGCCTGGAGGTCGGAGCTAGGCGCTAGCAGCGGACGTTTTTATTTTTATTTTTATTTCTATTTGCTCAAGTCGGGACATTGGTTCGGTTATATTATAGGCAGGATCCGGCGAGACTAATGGCTCTGAAACAGGCACCTAGCTTAGCCTTTGACCTGAGAGGCAAAAGTGCTCAGTCGTATCATACCATCTCCTGCCAAAGTTGCAAATCCATCCTAATCCGGACCGATAGTTTAGCACAAATCAAGCCTAGCCCAGGAATCGTCCACTTCCAACGACAATCACAAGGGCGTCGAACCGAAAAAAAAGCTAACCAGATCAAGCGCAAGGCCCACAACACCTCCAACAAAAAAACGCGAAATATCCAGTCCCGGGACTACTCCCCAGCCTTCCCACTCCGGCAACCCACTACCGTGCAACCGTCCCGACCCGCCTCCCAGACGATCCCCCGGATTAACCTCTCCCTAAACTGGTATTGCATGTCCGCAGATTCACAAGAGATTGTCTCCCGAGGCAATCCCTCCCCGGCCAAATTACCAACATCCGCGCAACAGCCCAAACATAGGTGGTGCTAAAAATTAGCAACCTCCCTATGACGTCCTGCTCTTACTACTAACCGCACGAACTCCAGCCCGTCCAGTGATGTGCATATCCCGACCATTTCGGCTTCCAAGACTCCGCGCAGGCCATCGAGGAGGGGGTTTGGCCTGGGTTATTTTGGACTTTGCGGGATTTCTACAGGATTAGTGCGGCGGGGGAAGTGGAAGGGGGTGGAAGAGGCTAGGGTATGGAGAGAGCCGCATGGGGGTGCTCTACGATATCTCGTAGAACAAGGTGGTGTAGCCGGAGGCCCGCTAGCCGTGGCTAATATGGGCTTGGAGATTAGCTTAGTGCGGTAGGGGGAGTCGTACATGGTACCCGTACTCGTACTTTGGAGGATCGCGAGAAATTTTCCTGGAAGGGATCTCTGAGCGTCAAGCGTTACCCGGCTCTGGGATGGCGTGACCGATGGCCGCTCTTTGATGGCTTGGTACTGTACAGGTAAGTTACCGTAGGTATCAATAGTAGCGAGCGAGACAAATTCCATAGTCACTGGTTCCTCCTGTTGCAAATAGTCAGATTTTATCGGACTCTACTTTCCAATACCCCTCCCAAATAACAGCCAAGTATTTGAATGCCATGACACCTTTTTCTCAATCTTTATCTGTCCCGTGGATGGAGGGAAGTTATTTGCACAAGAATCACTGCAATACCGTATTTACTCGAATACAAGAGAATTACGCTAGACTTGAGGTGAGGTTGTCCGGTGGAAAAACGGAATAGCCTTAGCCTTCTTATAGCCTTAGTGTGGTCTTGGTGGGGAAAGATCACATCCTAGCGCCATTCTCTTATATTCGAGTAAATACGGTACCAGTAGCATGATGGGTATGGTAGATTATAATAGGTGGTTGGATAAACCATCTGGTATCACACCATCCAACGAAAGCAGGGAAAGCTTTAGGCTACCGGTATTATTATATGTTCTTGGGGGGACTGGGGGTGATATAAATTTACATTCTCCCATCTATTCCACAAATCGTTCGCTAAGACTGTTGGGCATTGCTCGGAAAGGGCTAATCCTTGGTGTGGGGTGTCTTTTCCCCGTTATCCGGCGGACTGGGCTCGTACTCGAGTACTGCTTCCGGTTTTGGGGAACATTGAATGGGGGCAGTAGGAAAACACATCAAGTATCCTACACAACGTGGAGAATCCCCTGGTACACACTGGCAACCGCTTGTACTAGTATGGCATGCGCTCCCGGAGTGGGTAGGCTCGGGGCGTGGGGATGTCTATCTGAAGGGTTTTTTTTAGAGTATCCATGTTGTCACCGAAGGTTTTTGAGCTCTCTCAAGGAGGGGTCCCAAGTATTCAAGCCCAGGATATCTTGGAGTAACATGCTAGTTCCATCCTCTGCCACCGCCATAAGTAACCACTACCACTCTACCACTCTACCAACTCTACTTCTCCTTTGAACCTCGAATCTCTATCTTAACCTTCTGGATATCGAACTTCGCTCCCTCGAATTCAATCTCCGCATCTTTAACCTTAATTTTTGCAAAGTCCAGCTCAATATTCACTCCTTCCATCTCTACGGTTCCCCCTTGCGCCCTAACCCTATTCACCCGCTCTCTAAAATTTCCGTCCCCATCGCCTTCCTCTTCGGTTCTAGCATCCTCTTTATCACCAGCACTTTTTTTGCTCTCTTTGATCATCTCGGCGAGCACCAGCCCAACATTGTCAATACCAACGTCCAACCCCCGCTTACGCGGATTGCTCGCTTCTTTAATCTTTACCTTTCCTTGCTTCACCCCCTCCTCGCTCAGGACAATAGCGAATTGACATGTTGGTTCTGGGATTTCTTTGTACAGGAATTCCGCCTATAAAGGTTAACAGGGTCCATCTCCTGAAGGCTATAAGGGCTGGACCTTAACCCCAGCATCCCAAAGTCGCCTGCACACACGCATTCTCTCCATTAAAAAATCGCCGCCGATAGCCATGACATAAGCATCCACTTCGGTCTCCCGGACCTGGTCCGCAGGAACTCTTGCTTTGATAATTTTGAAAATATCTTCTAGTTCAAATTCGATTCCGGTGATTGGAAAAGTAGCCTTGTAGAGATACCCACTCCATTGGTAATAACTACCACCAAATGCAATTTCCATGCTATCAATTGTCGTCCCGGATGACTTGATCGAAAGTGGAAGTGTTACGACCTCGTACACTAAACCCATGTCGAGAAAGTCCGGGCGGGTAAGCGATAGGTCAAAAGCGATCTTTGGCATGACCCCAAATATCTCCAAAAAGTCGAAGAGGCTCTTCATCTCGTTGATCCCCTTGGAAAAGGAGACGTTTTTTGTAAGCCCCTCATCAAGTAGTAGGTCGTAAAGCAGATGTCTGCCCCCTTGCCTCTTGTTAGATAAGTGCCGCAAGGTAGCTGCGCGCGATGCACACCTGTTTTTGCAACGTAGCCTCCAAGTTTATCAGCTATTGCCTTCGGAAGCTCCAAATTTGTAGTCATCTCTAGGTATACCTCGTCCCAAGATGTCTTTGTGCGTAGTTAGAAAATGATCTTCTAAAAGGTGGGACAGAGTCCTAGGAGGGCCATAGATACCAACAGCATTTCGGGGGGTAAGATATACCTTGCTGATATTGTTTATCGATTTCGCCAACCTCCGCCATAGCTTCTCGGGCACCTGGCACTCCTCCAATAACCCTCTTAAGATAAGAGAATGATTAATCTTGATAGTGTAAGCCCCTAACTTAAGCCCGTCTAGAACTTCCATAGTAACCCTCAGCATCTCCGCCTCTGCAAGTAGCCCATCGGGCGCTCCAACAACGCTAAAATGGCACTTCATCCTCTCCTCCGTAATGCTTCTGGTAAACCCATCCGCGACCCGGCGGTATTCCTTCCCGACCTGATATATCTTTGCAGACTGCACGCCTCGCATCGCCAGCCACCTGGCGAGCGAGTCTCTAAGGGAATACCTCAACGCGGCGAGTTCCCCTCCTTGATCCTCCAGTTTGCAAATCGGAGATGCATCCTGTCCCGATATTGTTGGATTTAACAGCTCGAAAATGCTGAAGCTTGGTCACTACTCTTGCCCCAGCTCAATAACCACTTATTTGTTTTTAGACTGAAAGGGAATTTTGGTGTCTTACGGTGTATCAACTGTTCCCGCTCCGTGTCGCTTGAAAACTTCAACCATCGACGAGATGATCTTCTCGCGAATTACTATGTCTTTGCCGGACCAGTCGCGTGTGCCCTGTGGGGCCTTCACGGCAAACGTCCCTTTATCGGTAGTAGCCATTTTCTCTGGCGATGGGACTGGGGTTGATTAAACACGACTTTGCGATGAGATGGAGGGGGGCTATTGGAGATGAGCGGGGTACCTTACGGGTATTTCCGTCTTGGCGCAAAGCCTCAAATGTGGCGTCGCGCCTCTCACGCAGTGGCCAACAAACCTACCTAGCATACATGCTAGACGAAGCACTACGGTAAGCTAGTCTATCTTATCACAAACCATGATACTTTATTCAGAATACTAAGAAATTGGCTAAAAAACAAGCTCCCGGTGCAAAAAGCGCCGGTCAGCAAATGGGCCGTCCACTCGTTAGGATGGTACGATACAGGCACAAAATCTTGCTGTGCTCGAACAACCACAAGTTATCACACAATATATCACTCGTTAGCGGTTCCCTGTTCCCATCAGCTTTTGAACATAACATCTAAGTTACATCCAGTTGGACCCAACAACAACCCAAAGCAGAAGCTGGCCTCTCTGTTCCGGTTCTGCTGGTATATCCGTAGCGAGTCGCCTCATCCCTCCACATTCAAGCGAACGCTCCCTTGATAATTACACCTCGACAGAGAGCAATGCAACCCAGATCCTTGTGCCGAAATATGATTCAAAACTGTTCGAGATCTGGGTTTATAATTTCTTTTTAAGTATTCTCAAATTGTCATTCACATGATCCAGAGAGATAATCGAGTAGATAATAACGTTTTTAGTTGTCTTTGCCAACAAAGTAGTAGCACGCTTACAAGTGGAATTATTCTCTAGGATATCTAGGGCAAATCCTATCCGGAGCAACTCCTAAGTTCCTCTGAAGGCCACTTAAAAGCTGTATCTATGCGAAGTGCTGAGTTAGCTGCCGAAGGTACGATTGAACAGGACTTCGAATCCTCGTTTTACAATCCGAGCGTGGGCACTCAGAAACTCATTGTTTGTGAAATCCTGTCATGTGTCAATGGCTCCCAAATAGCGATAAGATGGAATTACTAGGTTATGCACAAACTATTTGACCCGTTTCGAATTTGTTCATGGACTCAAAGGTATCAATTATCCCTTGAGCACTTCCGCAATCTCTGACCCCCGGACTTTACCTTACTTGCCCAGAAAATATTTCCTTCAATGTCTATCTGTTCCCTGGGCCTATTATTCACTTACTTGGCCGAGCGCCAAGTGCACTATCCCATGACCTACCCCCCCACCAGAGCTCTTGCTATTAGCTCACTATTTGGCGGGTGCGGGAATTTTCCTAGGTGCCATAGCTAACGTTGGACGATTCCCGGTAAGGGAAGTTGGCTGGTGAATTCGGTGTGCAGGCGGAGATTGTCAGCATGTGTAGACATCGAAAGATCGCTGAAGGGGTTATGTCCCTTGTAAGACATATCATGTAGTTATTCTATCGGTTAGTAGGCACCCATCCGCTGCAGTATTAACGCCAACCCCCTCCGCAAGGTATGGGGAAGGCTTAAAGTCCCGAATCCGCTCCTAGAGAGGATGGTTAGATATAAAAATCAAAAGAATTAGAATTGAATTCTCGTCATGTTTATTTCCCCTACCGCACGAATTCAGTCACCTGTCCAAAAACTAGAAATATTTTCGAGTGATGATTCATGACCATCTCCATGAGAATAATGAACGGGCTGACCCTTTCCAGAGGCTATTGGGCGCAGGGCCCGGGCTGGAATTGGCCATAATGAAAACCACAGCTACTTCCCTTCTAGAAATAGTCCTAGGGCCCCTAAACTAGCCTAGAGCTCCCCTACGGGCAACCTATAATTCCCGCCTGCCTGGACCTTAAAACCCTCTGAGCACTTCCTGGGAGCGTGAGACTCCCCTCTCTCTCACGGAAACCATCGTTGTGGTTTCCGTAGCCTAGAGCGCCTCGGAATAGGAAAAAATATACCAAAAAGGTACTTCCCCGGGAAGGCTTGAACTTCCAACCTCTCGATTAACAGTCGAACGCGCTAACCAATTGCGCCACGGAGAATTGATGTTTGAAAGCCAACTTTGGCGCTCAGGAATTACAACGCGCCGTCAAGCCGGACCCCTGGGGAAAAATCGATTTCGGGAAAGCTTTCCTAGGGCCATTCCGGTATAATATTACTAAATTATATATCTGATTGATGCCGTTTTCGGAGACCTCACAAACCCCGGTTCAACCCATGGCTGAACCAATATTTCGAGGGTGTGTGAGTGGGGGTGTGAGATGTTTTCGAAGGTCCTAATCAATTGAATGCTTGAACACAAAGATTCATTATGCCCTAAACCTGGCAAACAGTAGCCCGAGTCCATCACAGCTTCAGGGATTTCTTGCTGGCAATGTGCTAGCTCTCTAACTACAGCTCCCTCGATAAAATTGGCATCATATCTAACCCACAAACCCACAATCTATCGTCCAGGTGAATAAAAACACAATCCCTCATGTACATACAAATAAACACCGTATCCAAAGCCCAACCCGCAACCTCCAACATTGTGATCTAGTCAGCTGGCTAACTAACTGAAAATCTTATCCCAATATTTCATGAATTCATTTCTATTGATCATCGTTAGTATGATATGTAGATCCGTATGACAGGAGAGGGGGAAAGCGAGGGGCGTCGGATATGACTTACCGAGGAGGGTTGGGGAAGTAATCTCTATCGTACTGATCTATCTCATCCTTATCTTTAAATAAGTCTAAGTCTTCCGCCCTCCGCCACCTTGTCTTGTGTACTATCTTCCAGCCGATAAACAGCACTGGCACGATCCCGATCATTAGGTATGAGAATAAGAAAGTGGGGATGTCCCAGTTCCCCGGGAGGAAGACTGTGTATCCGCTAACGAAGCACATGAGTGTTGTAGCAGTGAAGGAGTACCAAGCGCAGTAGGGCTGTAAGAATCCCTTGTGCGGTAGTGAGTCGCGTGAAATGCCTTGCACCTCGAGCCCCTTCTTGAATTTTATGAAAGTGAAGGTCATGACGGAGTAGTTTATTAATTGAGAGGCGGTGACCAGGTTAACGAACCATTGGAGGACCACGGCCGCACCGTTGGTGACTTGGAGGAATGATAGGAGGGAGATTGCTATGACAACTGCCACAGAGTATACAGGCACGCCTCCCTTTGTGCAGTGTGCCAATATTCTAGGGGCCTTGCCTTCCAAGGCTATCACCCCATAGATTGTTAGATAAGACAGGCAGGGTGTGTTACAAGTCACCTACCAAGCCCGTATAAACTCCTGCTAGCACAGTATACAAATGAATTTCCTGCTGAGAATGCCGAAGTAAAAACTAGTGCATTAACAATATGGGGTAGAACCGGGATCCGGAGGCGGTCCATCGCAATTACATAGGGTGAGGCAGCCGCTCCTGGTTTCCCCTCCTTAAACGCGGCAGCCATTACAGGGTCGTTATAGGGGACGACAATTCCGACAGCCAAGGAGCCCAAAACGAAGAAACAGGTGAGACGGTAAAACACTCCTTTGAAGGCTTTCGGAAGAACGACTCTTGGATTTTCCGCTTCTCCTGCGGCCATCGATACAACTTCGGGCCCGGCAATGGTGAATGATGCTTGGATGAGGCATGCGAGGAAACCCAGGAAGCGACCTAGGTCACCGGTCTTGATATTCTCTGCAAATGGTCCAGGGTCCCTCCAATATCGAAACCCGTAGCGATCCTTTAGCGGATTTCCGCCTAACATAGTCACGAAGGTAAATGCGATTAGCCCAAGGATAAGGATGACCTTTCCGAGGGCTAACCAAAATTCGCATTCACCGTACCACGAGACGCCAAATATGTTGATCATTCTGTCACAAGATAGGAGTCCATCACAGTCCAATTTTTAGTAGACCTTTCATTGGGGAACGGGAGGTTTACTAGGAAAAAATCCTCCTGATAGGTACAGCACAAGAGGACTCACGCATAACAGATCAGAATAACGGCGATAACGATTCCCACATGAATCTCATCGGTCCAATAGCGAATAATCACATTGCAAGCCACTACTTCGAATGGTACAAGGGCCGCTTCAAAAACGAAATAGTTGTATCCGGCAGCGAAGCCAAAAGCATCATCCACGAAACGACCAGAAAGACGAATAAATGGTGAGGATATCGGTAAATATGTGACCATTTCTGACATGGAATTCGTAACGCCCAGAACCACAGTACACCTAATTCTTGCGTAAAAATGTGAGAACTAGACTCCACAATCTGAAAGTGACCAAATTGCTCTCCTATTTCCAAAAAAAAAACCCCCAATTAGATCTTGATGGATGGGTTTCTAGGAGAATCTTTTGCTAGGAAGCCTGCTAAGGAACAAGAGGAGTGAGGAGTGACGACCCTCACTCGCAGAGCTACTCCACCCTAATGTTATACTCAAAATAAATAAAATAAAATAACGTACCATAATGTGAAAGCAATAAACAAACTCGCGGGTCCTCCTTGCATCAACCCCCTTCCAATAGAGACAAATAGAGCCGTTCCAATTGTCCCCCCAATACCAATCAATTGAATATGCCTTGGTTTGAGCTTTCGGTGGGTATGATCATAGCTCGTTGGTAACGATCCTGCCTCTTCCTCAATTTCATAGATACTAGGTAGCTTGGCTCCCTCATTACCTATCTGCTTACTAATCGATATGCGTGCAGGAGGACTCTCTCCTGTAAGCCGTTGCTCTGGCCTCGGGGAGCAATCTCCAGCACTGAAAGAAGAGGATGCCATTTTCACGAGGCAGCCACAAAGTGAGAAAGGTGAGGGTACAAGAGGGGAAAGGGTTGGTAGGTGAAAGGGTCCGTAGTTAACAATCAGAAACTTTTGGTTCTTGGGATATTATAAGCGGACGAACGGAGCATGAGCCCCGATTCAGCACTAAAGCTAGAGACTCAAGCGGGGGAACCAGCTTCCATCATCATTACCGTCACACGTGAAGTTGCACACTTTGCATGGGAACTGCGGCCCCCGGTTCCCAACTCCAAATTTTTCGTACGAGCACGCCAGTCCTGCTGCTCTCTAAGTCCAGTCTCATGGAATTTTCCCTACCATTTTCACCATTTGATACAATAGCGCCTAGGGAAGCCGTGCAAAGGCCCCACGCTTAATGTCATTGCAGAAGGTTGCCTCCATTCTGGGTAGCACAACCGTGCCGGTGCGGTCTCAAGTTTTCTAGCATTGGCAAGTGTTTCTAAAAGGGTATTTTGGAGGGGCCGGGAAACTGCCACGTATCGGTCTAGTGATACAAGTGCGACTTGTAGTTCTATGATAGTGGGTTGCGGACTTGCAAGAAATGATGGGGTATCAATGAAAATCATGTCGCAGATGCACTTCTTCAGCCCACATTATATAAAACTGTTCCGGATAATGCAAATCCCACGCCAGATATGGTCAACTTCGAAGGCCCTGGCCCAACAACTACAACAACCCCAAGCTCAAGAACCTCCGTAAAAGCGTTTACTTTATGATTGTCTAAGAATTACAAAAGATTTAAAGGAATTTCCACTTGTCATAATGCCAGGGCGATTCAAACTTCTACTGTTTTTGCCACACTTAAGGCTAACTGTATCTGGTAATACCCCGCGCTAATAGACTCAATGAGGCGATTGATCTTCCTACCTCTCTCAATATATAACCCGTCCAACTTAAAAAGGAAGGTTCATGTCTGTCTGATAAGCGAACTTGAATTATAACATAAGCGTCAATTTTCAGTGGCGATACGATAAGAGTGCCCGTATGACACCGGTGCCGCCATTAACCCCTAGCAGGTGCGAGCCCCGGCAAAAAGGCGAGAATGCCCTTAGCGTAACACCAGTTCCCAAGCAAGTAATACCTCCCGGGGGGGCCAGCCTAGCTGTATCTAATTAAACAAGCGGAACAATCTACAGTATGCATCTGTTGAACGATGCTGGCGACAGAAGTAACCGGTAGTTGAAGGTTTTCCACCGAAAACAGCTATATTCACGAGCTTCCAACCACCAATCTAGCAAAGCAATCCAAACCAAGTTTTCATCTACATGTGGGGCCATTCCCTGGATTTTACTTTCTGGCCCTTTGGAATTCTGCATCTAAACTGCCTAGGGAATTAACAAGAGAGATATTGTTGGTACGCTGGTCTTGACGCAATTTCTGACTATTTTATAGAGCTCTTGGGGAGATATTTGATGGAATTTTGGACTAACCTACCAATTTTTATTTTTTATTTTCAACTTCGGAATGTATTGAATGGAGAGTGTGAAGTAGACCGGTCCGGGTGGTACAGTACTGTACATGCTATTCTACCGGTGATTTTTGTAGTTACCCTCGTACGACGAAAAAGTAAATGTGACGATCTAGAAACTATAATCAGATTTGTTGCGCTCCTTTCTTTCTGACCGATCCCCTCTGTTCTGCCGGCAGAAGACGCAGAGGAGAATAAAGGAAAAGCGGTAAGAACCAAAAACAGGCTCAACGAAGGTCTCTCACCTGGTGGGGAATGCGGAAGGGAGGCTTCCTGCAGGGTTTCTACATTGCCTAAGATGGGCGTTGTTAGGCTGTAGTCACAAAGCCAGCTGTAAATGGGGAAAATTGTTTCCAATTATGTTGATCTCAAGGAGCCTGTTCCAGAGGCAAGTTCCGATTGGACCTGGCAATGTCGACATTAAAATCACATCATGTCACTCGTTCAAAAATTCACAAACCCTGTTGAAATTATACTTTCGGATATGCACTCTCTACGGTCTTGAGTACGACAACACTTCCTACTTCATACTAGTCTCACTTCAATGCCGTCAGAGTATAGGCTCAACTTATTCGCTTTGGATCTTTGATTTAATTCTCTACTCAATCGGTTCATCATAGATGTAACTCTATGCGCATCATATTGATTTTGTCTTCCTTTTGTTACCTTGGATTTCTTTTCTACTGTGAACATGTACTCCTGTTGCGCAGCATAAATAGCCAGCATTCCGGTCCTCTAGATAGTATATAGTTCTTTATGGTTTTTCGTTTCCTTAAGCCTTCGGTATAGAGCTTGACTATTTCGATATTTTCAACAGGTTATGAGCCCGGGTTAGCCACCTACTTACAACAATACCGTTTGCTTTTTCTTCTACCTGTTCCTCTCTTCTACCTTTATGTCTGGTGCAATGCACGAGACTGAAGGATCCGCTGCAGCCGAGGGCGATATTTACAAATGTAAATATGGGGAAACGCGAAAGCTCACAGCAAAGAACTGGCACCAATGGAGTCGTGATATGGAGTTCTTTCTCCAAGCTGAGGATGCTTTGGAAATCGTTTTAGGTCTTGAAGCAGAACCAGAAGAGGGAAGTGAAAACCTTGCCCTCTATCGTAGGCGCTTAGGCAAGGCAGCAGCCATGATAAATGCCGCTTGCCACTCGACAGTCAAAGGATTTATTAAGGGGAAGCGGCACCCTACTGAGATGTGGACAGCTCTTACAGAGAAGCTTGATCGGGTGAATACCAGGTCTGGAAGGTTAATGATCAAGCGCGAGTTCAACACACTACGGCCAAAGCACAGTATGACAGAATATGTGCATCAGCTTCTTGAATGCCGAACTGAGCTACAAAACTCAGAACAGGAAATCTCTGATGAAGAGTTTATTACCCATCTTCTTACTACTCTACCACCTGCCTTTGACAGTATTGTCAATATCATTACGCATGATAAATCAGAGGAAGCAAGATCAGTCGACTATGTTCTTTCTATAGTCTTGGAAGCGGACCGGTCTATGGAGTCACGCAAAAGAGAGGTTGGTGCAAGTACCAATACGAGCAATACTCTGACAACGAGTAATGCTTTGATTGCGACAAAGTTTAAACGGTCAGGAATACCCAATGGTATTCAAAGTCGGCAGCAACGATTCCGGAAAGCTGGACGGAAGAAAGCTACTCAATTCTCCAGTCGCTTTTCCTCAACCAATGGCCGAAATATTATCTGCTTTTACTGTACGAAAAGAGGCCATAGAATCGACCAGTGCAACCTGAAGAAGAGTGCCGAAAGGATTAGACAAAGCTTCCACAAGGATCGCCATAGTTCTGGTATTGAACACAGCACTGAGGGTGAAGAAGCTGCTATTGCAACTGTAGTTCAAGCTCTGATCTCATTCACGCATTCAAATCTCAACCACTCAGCCTGGGTACTCGACTCAGGTGCCTCAGATCACTTTGCGAACCAAAAGTCCGCCTTCATTCCAGGAACATTAAAGAGACTAGCTATACCAACTGAGATTCGGCTAGGCAGTTCTGCTAGAGTGCCTACCCACTTTAAAGGAAGAATCGCAATTGCGGTTCAGAACTTCACGGTCGAAATTGAAGCACTCTTTGCCCCACAGCTACGTTTTTCGCTCCTGTCAGTAAATAAGCTTGCTGAGTCTTGTCTCATTACCTTTAGTCAAGATGGCTGTACGATTACTAGGTCTGATGATAGTGCATTGTCTATGCACTTGAGAGAACGGAATGGGCTTTATAGCTTTCATCTCTTGAGGCCAACAGCTAGTAGACGACAGAATGGACTATACTACGAAGCCAATACAGCAATCAAAGAGATTGGCTCCAATGCTGTAGGTAGCCCAAAGGCTAATGAGATTCTTCATCTTTAGCATCTTCGCCTTGGGCATTTGAACAACAAAGATACTATTGCACTGCTGCAGCTTCCAGGTTCACTCCTCAGTAAGGATTCGAACTCTGGCTCTGGACTTTGCAAAGTATGTGTTGAATCAAAACAGCAGCGAAAGTTCATTCGAAAGCCAGTTTCTCGGACCACACGACCCTTTGAATTGATCCACTCGGACCTTTGTGGTCCAATTACACCTTCCTCTCATTCGGGAAAGCGCTACTTCATTCTTTATATTGATGACTATTCCCGTACTGCATTTGTGTACTTTCTTCATACAAAGACAGCCACTGAGATTGTCTCTGTTTTTCAAGAGTTTTTGTCTCGTATTGAAGCCATGCTTCCAGATGTTAAGTTTTCCCGATTCCGTTGCGACAATGCTAAAGGAGAATACGACAATAGTTTAATGAGGGGTATCCTCAGAGTCTCTGGTATTAGCTTTGAGCCATCTCCTCCCTATAGTCAACACAAAAACGGAGTTAGCGAACGCATGATACGTACGATAGCTACGAAGGCGAGGTCAATGCTACTTGACTCGCAGCTTGAACTAGAGTTCTGGGCTGAGGCGGTTAGCACTGCAGCGTATCTGCATACACGGTCTCCTTCGAGAACCCTTGATGGCAAGACTCCCTACGAATTGCTCTGGCAGAAAAAGCCTTCTCTTGACCATCTTCGGCGATTCGGTTGTGCAGCGTATCGCCTGATTCCAAAAGAGCAAAGAAATGGCAAGTTTGCCTCGAAGTCTCGGGAATGCATAATGATTGGTTATGTACACAGCTCAACTACTATTTGGAAATTGTGGGACAAGAGTCGTAAGTCCCTTGTCCAAGCATCGGATGTTACTTTTGATGAATCTACAGTTTTAGGCACACTGCAGCCAATTGAAGCCTCTGAGGTAAACAAGCGGGCTGAGATATTTTCGTCTTGTTTCTCAGATGAGACAATGTCTGATATCTCGTTGGAAGATATTAGCGGAGACATTTCCTATGAGCTTGTGCCCGTTAATACTGGTATTGATAATACCACTTCTGCAGACAGTGCTAGTGTTTTACCAGTTACAACTGGTCAAGAGAGTCCTACTGGGATCTCCATATCTACTACACGTGTACCTCCATCACAAATACCCGCAGCTGAGAAGCGGCAAAATCTCCGTCGGTCGCTTCGCAATCGAATCGCTAATCCGATCTTGCAAGCGACCATGGCTGAAGCCAAACAGGTTGTCTACGAACCTCAAAGTTATGAGGATGCTCTAGCCCAGAGTGATGGCGAGCACTGGAGGTCAGCCATGAAAGCAGAGTTTATTTCTCTTGAGAAGAATCATACCTGGGACTATATTGATCGCTCAAATGTCCCTTCGCACAAGTCCATTTTGGGTTGCCGGTGGGTTTACAAAATAAAAGTAAACCCCGATCGCAGTGTGCGATACAAGGCACGACTTGTTATCAAAGGGTACCAACAGGTACCTGGTATCGATTTTGATGATACCTTTGCACCTGTAGCAAAGTTAGTAAGCTTTCGCCTCTTGATTGCCATTGCCGCCTACTATGGCTGGCCAATTGAGCAGATGGACGTTGTTACAGCATTTCTAAATCCTCCTGTTATGGAGGAACTATATATGGAGGCTCCTGAGGGAGCAGAATGGCTGGCGTCTAGCCCTGCTGTGTTGTCTGACCTGTCTATTGTAGACAAGGTGTGCAAACTAAGAAAAGCGCTTTATGGTTTAAAGCAAGCACCACGATTGTGGTATTATGATATTCATACATTTCTTCTAGCTGAAAATATGATTCAGTCAGAGTCAGATACAAATCTTTACTACTCCTCAAATTCCAAGCTTCTGATACTTCTTTATGTTGATGACATTTTGCTTACAGGTCCGAGTCTGCCACATATCGACTACATGAAGAATAAGCTACGAAGCCACTACAGAATGTCTGACCTTGGACCCGCAAAGAAATATATCGGGATAGAGATCGAACGTCGGCATGACTATATTATTATCCACCAACAGCTGTTTATTCAAAGGCTTCTTGTACAGTATGGAATGGCCGATTGTAAAGGTGTTTCTACACCCTTTGAGAAGAATACGAGACTCTGTCGAACGAAGGATTCCGCAAACCAGATGTCAAGCAAGATGAATGAGACTGAGACCCAGCTTCCCTTCTCGACTACCGAATACCAATCTCTGGTTGGCTCACTACAATGGCTAATGATTGCTACTCGGCCGGACCTAGCATATCCTGCATCGACATTAGGCCAATTCAACTCTCAACCGACCTTGGAATCTATTCAGGCTGCAAAGCGGGTACTCAGGTACTTGAAGTCAACATACAAGTACTCCCTTCACTTTCCTACACAGAAAGGTGCTATGTCCAGGCAGTCCCTGCAACGCTGCCCCTCAAGCACAACCAACGAGCCCACTCTTGAGCGACCTATTGGGTATACAGACTCAGACTGGGCAGGTGACCAGCAAGATCGCAAATCGACGTATGGCTATGTCTTCACTCTTTTTGCAACCGCTGTTTCCTGGAAATCACAAAAGTCATCAACAGTGGCTTTGTCTACTACGGAAGCCGAATACATAGGTTCTTGTGAAGCCTCTAAGGAGGCTATTTGGATTACTAGGCTCTTCCACGATATTTTACCAAACCAAGGTCAACCTTCATCCTCAGAAGAAGCTTGTCTAATTTACGGGGATAACCAAGGAGCAATTGCCCTGATTGAAAACCCACAGTTCCATCAGCGCACAAAACATATCGACATTCGATATCACTTTATCCGGCATGCTTACCAGAAAAATCTCATCCGCCTGCAGTACATTCCTACCTCTCTTATGACCGCCGACATTTTTACAAAACCACTTCCCCGTGAGCTACACTACCGGCATATGCTGGGTATGGGCTTGAAAGAAGTTTGAACTCTCTACATGTACATTTCTTTTCTTTCGTCAAATCTATCTTTTATGTATATGGAGCACTCTTTTCCCCAAGTTTTTCCTCAAGAAGGTTTTTATGGGTTTTTAATGAGGCTGCCATCTTTCTGTTACTTTCCTTTCTTTTCCTTTCCCCTACTGGCATATCAAAAGTGCGGGAGTGTTGAAATTATACTTTCGGATATGCACTCTCTACGGTCTTGAGTACGACAACACTTCCTACTTCATACTAGTCTCACTTCAATGCCGTCAGAGTATAGGCTCAACTTATTCGCTTTGGATCTTTGA
>Ga0307509_10000861_pt1 | contig 52303 bp, 76 predicted proteins | sample 10_EM_MG_FD_202245 | JGI IMG/M metagenome (GOLD analysis project Ga0307509, IMG submission 202245) | Populus trichocarpa ectomycorrhiza microbial communities from riparian zone in the Pacific Northwest, United States - 10_EM | ecosystem: Host-associated > Plants > Roots > Unclassified | place... | reverse complement strand
TGTCCTTGCACCATTACAGGAGGTTGTCCAAGAAGGCACGGTGATGGATTGTGCAGATGGCAAAACACGCCTGTGTTTTCCCATTTTGTCGGCCTGGATTGCGGATCATGCGGAAGGTGCAGCTTTGGATGGAATAGGTAGCAAGTCGTGCCCCAAGTGTGAGGTTCCATCCAAGGAGCTTGGTGGGAATCCGCGGAAGATATATGACGCCCACGACTATACTTTATATTGGGAAAAAGCACGGGAGCAAGAGTCTTGAGAGGCTTGCATCGCAGAATACTTTCAGCAGGTGGGCGTGAAAATAGGCCGCAATGTATTCACTGAACTCTACCGAGTAAACCAAGCGGACCTAGATAAGCCGGACCTCTTACACAACATTTATCTCGGCCTATTCAAACATATGATAGAATGGGTGGAAGGGTTCCTGAAAAAGCATAAACCGCAGCAGGCGTTCGACGATGCCTGGAAAGAAATTCCGCCTTATCCCGGATTCAGTGTACCAAAAAGGGCCTATCGTGAAGTCACACAATGCCAGGGAAAGGAAATGCGCAACCTCGGTCGATGCATTTCAGCAGTATTGGCGTCCGCATTGCGAAATCCGTACAGTTCTCACCATGTGGATTTCAACATCACCTTCAAGTGTGTTGATGCGCTCCTTGATATCTCCCTAATGACTCAATATCGCAGTCATACATCGGATACACTTGCCTATATGGAAAGGTACCTGCAGACATTTCACCAGACGAAGGACATTTTTCTTGAGTTCCGCACGTCAAAGTCTACACGCGCGGAGGTAAATCGTCAGGACCGGGAGTTAAGGAGATTAATGGCGAATCAGATTGCTCAAGAAGCCCACCATATCTCTGCTGCCCAACGCCGTCGGCAGGCGGATCAAAACAGGCTTCAGAGGGTTAACCGGCGGGCAGATTTGATCCAGCGAGAAACCCACTTCAACTTCATCAAGATGCACTACCTTAGTGACTTTCTCTCCCACGTGCGACGTTTTGGGTCTATTTTGATATATTCTACTGAGAGGGGCAAACTGGCACATAAGGACCAGATTAAAGAGGGTTACCGCAGGTCAAACAAGAATAACGCTGCCCGACAGATCTTGTCGTACTATGGCCGCAAGCACGCCCTGGGAATGAGGTTGCAGACCATAGAAGCACTTTCGAAAGCCGGGAATGCGTTCGTAATGGGAAATGGCGGGATGGAGGGACCGGCCTCAAGCCGGAGTGCGCCTCGGCGAGTTCTCAAAGGCCGCATGATGGAGAACATCGGCACTCTGACCGAGCTATGCAGAGCCCTCAACATTGATTATTCCGACATGATTGAGGAGATGCTACATTTTATCAGGCAGACAATAGCGGACGACCAGCGGCTGCCTTCTGACTGCATGGAATTGGGATCACTTCCCGTAGAGCAATTTACATACCTTGAAATTCCTGTTTCAGACTTTCAGGAAGCTGACAATTTCCAGATCCACCGCGCCCGCTGCACCGGAACAAAGGCCTTCCACAACGGCGATCCTAGAAACGATTGGATATGGGTCCAGGCTGGCGGAGAGGAAAGTTATGGGGATCTGCGCCGGCGGGTAGTAGCACGATTGTTAGCACTCTTTAAGATAAGAAACGTCCTGAGCGGGGCCGGAGATGTCCATCGCCTGGCATTGGTACGCATACGCGATCTAGTCGGCCTTGGTAGATTTCACCGCCGAAGCGGACATATACGAGTCAGCAAGCGGCCCAATGGTCGAGATATGCGAATAGTCGGTATAGGGGCAGTGATCGGGCAGGCGCATGTAATTACCATCGAGGAGAGGCAATGGATAGTGAATCACAGGATAGATCTGCGGACGTTTAATGAGATATATTAAGTTATTCTACAGGATTGCGTATTTCACCGCATGAGTATAACTTGGTTCATCGGCGGATGTTTGAGGATTGGTCCGCGGCCGAAGTAAATCCAGACCCTCCGCATCCTTATACGTCCGCCGGACCCCCTTTGTGTATCCTCCCTTATACGGCGGACGTTCTCCCTTCTGTTTCTCCTCCATACCCATTTCGTCCGCCGGACGTTCTACCCTTCCTCCGGACGTTCTTCCTTCCTCCGCCTGACACCTTCCCAACCTTCTGAGCCTTCATTTCGGTGATACCACCTTAAGGGTCTGGCTTCAATTCCGCCGCGCTAGTAGTAGTGTAGTGAATTGCTCTATCGAGTGAATCTGCAGACATTTAATGAAATATATTGAACTGTTCTATATGCAATTTGTACTAGTAGATAATACTACGGTAGTGAAAAGAAATAGAATGACGATCGTGATACCTCTATAAGTGGTGTGCCAGTAGGAAAAGATAAAAGTGGCTCGAGGGCATCCATGTCGAAAGGAGCTGGACGATTTCAGATTCCACTGGGCGGATTTAGATCGCCAGAGGGAGAAGGTAGGGGGCAGGTGGTCCGGGTGCTGGGAATTGGGGAGGGGTACGCCGGACGTAAATCGTTTTTTTCCTGATGTATGCGTAAGGCCAAGGGCATATGGGGTCAGTACACACCCAATCAAAAACATAATGCATTGTATGACACTAAACATTACAGGACAAGGATCCGGAGTCAGGTGCGGAATGAGGCCACAACTTGGCTTCGAGAGACGCTGCAGGGATGTCCGTCTGCAGGCAACCAACACAGCATCCACGGTCAGGGACATTGAAACGGATCAGGATGTACCACCCTATATCTGGTACCTACTATGCAACCTGTTCAGTACTGCCCTCACCCCTGCCCCGCGGGACCCCTCCAAGGTCTACATTGAATACCTTGCCATCAAGGCCGAGCTGCGGCTAGTCTCATCAGTGCTTCATGGATCAATGGTCGCCTCAGGGCCTCTCGATGCCCTGGCACCAGCATTCAGAACCCCCGCCCTTGGTGACAGCTTCACCTGTGCCACCCTCACCTTCACCCCGCGTGACCGAGACACCGAGATGGCCAAAGGTGTCCAGACCGTTCCATCCCCACCAGCCGCCACCCTCGCCGATACAGTGTTCAGAGTGTCGCCACTCTCCCCATTCCACACCCCAGGCGTTGAGGGCTATCGCTCTCTTGGAGGTACAGCTGTTGGTGCCACCCTCGGGCCAAAGGCTGACCCCCTCTACGATAGCGGAACGGTGAGAACGGAGGTCACCGGAGGCACTGCACTACTCCCCATATCGATCCGGGTCCCCATCGGTGCATGGCACAACATGACGGAGCCGGGGTTGGGGATGATACGCCGCAATCTCTATTTCCCTTTCTGTGCGGAGAGCAGCCCAGACCCGATCATGTTCGAGGGGGGCATAATGGTGACTGTATGCTACCGCGAGCAATAGACTCCGGTAGATTAACAAAATAAAATAAAATAAAATCAACTCCCTCGAGTAGTAGTCTCACCACCCCCTGATGCACAACCCGCATAGCACCCTGTGCGCACTACACTCCCAATAAAAAGTGAAATCCATAGGTACCGCCCATCAAATGCCAATCCTAACTATCTGTCTGACAGGAAGCTGTCTATCCAGTTGAGTACAGGAGTTGGAAAAGCTAAAGACTGTAAAATCAAGAGTAGTTGTGTTCTGGAAACATGGTCAAAAGCACCTTTAACATCAACAAAGAGGGCAGAGAGTACTTTACCATTACAGTTAGCTTGTTGAATATCATGAACAAGAGCCATAGCTGTATCAACTGCACTCCTGCCATGTCTTCCTCCCATCTGTTCACCATGTAGAAGTCCCTTGGTTTCTGCAAAATAGGAAATTCTGTTGGCCATTATCCTATCTGAAATCTTTCCTAGACAGTTTAGCAAAGACACTGGCCTATAGGATTTAGGTATAGAGTAGTCAGGCTTGTTAGGTTTTCTGAGAATAGCACCTGTTCCTTCTCTCCAGCAGTGAGGATGGTAACCTGTTGTAAGTAGTACCTTGAATAGATCAACAAGAGGAGTTGGGATAGATTGATACACATGCCTTAAACAAAGAAAGTTGATCCCATCAGGTCCTGGAGCTTTGTTTGCTGCTGAGTGGAAGATTGCATCCTTCACCTCTAAGTCAGTAATATCAGGCCAGGGAAATGACTTGTGTGTTGGTGTATTCTGAATATTTAATGTTGAAAAACTGGCTGGTGGGTCAGGAAACATGGCATCTCTGAACATCTGGCATTTTGATTCAAAGTCAGTAGCACTGTGTTGACCAAATACTAAAGTGGGAGTCTTGAGGGTCTGAGTTGGTCTTGTGTATTTAACTGCAGTGAAGATATCTTGATTTTTGGCAGTGTTGAGGAAATTCTGCCAACAGTTAGCCTTACTCTCTCTGATTGCTCTGAAGTATGTGTTCCTATGTCTCTTGTACTCAGCATATTCAGAGTCAAGTTGGGTACTTTTCCACTTCCTAAATTGTTTGGCTATTGCTGGCCTCATTGTTGAAAGCTCCTCAGTCCACCACCTCTTAGATCTTGAACAAGGCATGCTGAGAGGAACATGCAAAGAGAGTGATTGATGAATTAAGTCTGTGAGTATGAGGGTAGCCTTGTCTAAGTCATCAGTAGTAGCAGATTCCAAAAGTGTATAGAATGTGGCAGTTGACTTATCCATTAAAGTGTAGAGAGTTTTGTTGAAAGACTCCCAATCTGCTTTCTGCCAGTTGTATTTGTTGCTCATAGGGCTAGGAATCAAGTTGTCAGTATCATAGACAAGAGTGAATCTTACCACTTCATGATCACTTCCAGTATGTGCTTGCTCATCAACTGCCCAATCAACTAATCTGTCATAAATATCACAAGTAGCAAGTGTTAAGTCCAGAATCGATGTCCCAGTGCCTTGTCTGTAGTTGTATGTGGGAATATCTGGATGGTTGACTAGATCACACTTGTTAGCTCTAAACCAATCTACCAGGACATCACCTCTGATCTGTTGTTGAATATCTGAATTCTACCAACTGTGATGGGCATTGAAGTCATCACAAAGAATAGATGAAGGTGGTAACTGTATATATTGCAGAGTTCTGTACATTGTGTAGATTGGCCTAGAGTCAGGTGTCAGCGTTTTTCTTTCATTATATATATTCCAAAGGGTAACTTCTCTTTTCCAGCAAGAACTTGAAGGGGAAGCACATCAGCATCAAGGTGAGGAAGAAGGTCAGATCTGTAAGTACAAAGAATGTCAAGTCTAGATTTGCTTAAGTAGGCAGCAGTTCTAGGCCTGTCACGATTAGCAATATCAGGTAGAATGCAAGTAAAAGAAGGATGAGAGTAAGGAGAGCCATCAGGAGCTAACCAGGGTTCCTGAATAAGAATTATATCTGCTGTACCATTAGTGTAGTGAAGAAGAGAGGTCAATACTTCATAAGTCTTTGCACAATTGTGCTGGATAATTGAGTTAGGGTTGTCTCTCATAAGGAATAAGAAGCATTGTCAGTGGTAGGGAGTTCTGGTTTCTTGATTGAGTTCCTGTAAACCTCACACCTATGGTCAGTAGCTTTGTGAGAGCCCTCACAGTTAGCACACTTGAACTGAGTATGGGAACATCCCTTTGTAGACTGGCAAGTTGAGCATTTGTAATTTGTTGAGTGTTCTCCAGCACATAATTGACATCTAGTTGGATGTCTGCATATCCTTTGATGATGGCCAAACTTCTGACAGTTTCTGCACTGGGTGGAATGATTATTATTATCTGGCATTACGCTTATGGAGCCCGAAGGCTATGAAGTGGTAACTAGAATACATAAATAACACAAAGTGTCGGTCCGTGATAACCTTCTCCTAAATGATAGCTGCAACTTTGCTGTGGCCCCCCGGCATGAGCACTAACAAATCATCCCCTTAACAAAAGAAATCCACCTCCCGGCCTAATGCCTAACAAAGCAAAGGAACTACATGTAAAGAAACCTAGTCAGCCCTGTTCCTCCTCTCAGTTGCTTCCTGGTATGCATTGAGGTATGTGGGGCATTCTTTGATGTCAGCCTGGTGTGGGTCTCCGCAGTTGCTGCACTTGAGGGTAGTATGAAGGCACTGTTTACCCTTGGTAGGGCAGTCAGAATGGCCACAGGTATGGAGGTATCCTGGATGCTCGCCAGCACAAATGTTGCAGTGGGTATTGTTTGTACACTTGGAGGTGTGGTGTCCAAAGGCTAAACAGTTATTGCATTGAGTGTCAGGTCCAAAGGTGAGGTAGTTCTGAACTTTGAAAATTCTGCCAAAGATGGACAGGCCAGTGGTTATTGCCTTGGTTGCTGCATCTTTGCCCAAAATTGTAAGAGCCATGGTGGATGCTGATTTCTTAGAACGTTGGGTCTCGGTGGTGAGCCAACTAGGAGGGCGGGGAAGGTGGATCCCAGGGTTGAAGTCTTGGACTTCAGACTGGACAGTGTTGAAGGAACTGGTAGTGGGAATGCCAGGGATGATAATCTTGTGCCAGATTTCATCCTTCCTAAGGCCGGTTGCTGCAGGTATGGTTGCTCTGATGGCTTCCTCAATGGCAGGGCGGTGGGATTTGAGGACAGAGAGGGCGGGGGTGTTGTCTTTGGTGATAAGCTTGATGTTGTGGTTTGTAGTGAACTCTATGGTGGCAATAAGAGCTTTCTTAATTGCAGAGTTGATGGCATTGCGAGTTTGGTGAGGTTGTTGGTGTTGTCTGAGAGTGGTGTGCCATTTCTCTCAATGACAATGGTATGTTGGCGTTTGGTTAAAACGGAAGGGTTGCCTTCTTGCTTGGTGGAGCGGTAGTGGAGGGGTGGCAGGTGCTCTGGCAGCCTTCTGGGCCCATGTGAGGGTAGGGAGTTGTGCAATAGGTCTGGATAGACGGGTAGTTGTAGTGGCGGCAGCAGGCTGTTGGCTCTGTTGTTGTTGTTGCTGGGCTGTAAGGGTGGTAATCTGATCTTTGAGGTCCTGAGTGTCCTTGATGTGACGCTCTGGAACAACTTTCAAGTGGTTCTCAAGTGCTTCAAAGGTGGTAACAAGGCATTGGTAGCAATCAGCCAAATATTTGTTCTGATTGATAAGGGCGTTGGTTTCTTCTTGGAGGGATTCAAGGGTGGTATGCTCGCCATCATAAGCAGAGACAGAGGCTTGGGTGGTAACAGTCTGAATAGGAGAAGGGGAGTCTTCTTCCATCCTGGTGTCCACAGGGGAGTTGGAGGCTTCAGAGCGGCGGGGTTGGAATCGGGCAGCAAGACGGTTTCCTCTGCCTCTGCCTCTTCCCCTTTGTCTATCAGACATCAGAGGGTAGGTAGGATGAACTCAGTTGATAGAGGTGATAAAATAACAAATAATAGGGGATGATTTGTTGATAAAAAGTCTTTGAAGTGAGGGGTGAGGCAGTGAGAGTTACTTGTTGACGAATGAGGTGAAAGCTCAGCGAAAGGTTTGGTGTGGTTTTTTCTTTCACTGTGGTTGTAATGGCAACAGAGTCTTCCAACAGTGTTACTGGGTGGAAGGTTTGATGTTAATAAACTCTGAAGTTCTGACTGGTGTTCCTGCTATCACAAGTCTATTTCTCAGTGCATGCTTCAATTCTGTTGGAGTTTTAAATGAGAGAACAAGGGAGGAGTGTAACTTTCCTGCTCTGGACTCTGGTTTTGTTAGCCATCTTGGAGGGGCAGCCAGCTGAATGTCATGGTTGTAGGTCTCAATGTCTTCCATGAAGGCCTCCATCTGCTTCTCCTCATTGTCTGCCACAATCAAGTCAGTAGCAACAGCGTGGGCAACAAGTTTGTACCATGTTTCTCTACCCACCACCTCTTGTAGGCCAGGAACCAGATGACTCCAAACACTTTCCTTCTCTTTGAGCTCAGCTGCAGTGTGACCATGCTTCACCTCAATTACTATGTTGTTGTTGACTGAAAGTCTAACAAGAACAATAGAAATAGTCAGTTTGGCATTGGTCAAGGCACTATTGATGGACTCTCTGATCTGGAGGGGGTTGAAGTTGGTAGGAGGGGTTGTAGGCTTGAGAATAAGTGTTCTTTCTGGCTCTGGGGTTGGTTCTGGGCGCCTTTTTTGAGGCTTTGGTAGTAGAAGGAGTAGCTGATGGTATTTCCTGTTCAACTATGTTAGCCCAAGTCTTCTTTGCTGGTTGGGAAATAGGAGTAGTGGTGGCAGGAGCCGAGAGTTGGTCAAGTCTGGTCAGAATATGGTTTAAAGTCTCTTCCTGTTTGGTTAGTCTGCTCTCAATAGCCAGAGGAATAGTAGAAGAAGTAGAAGCTGGAACAATAGGTGCTGCATCAGGTATGTGATTATCAGGATAGCTGCTAATTGTAGGAATCAGTTGGCTGAGAAACTCCTGTTCACTCTGAGTAAATTTCGTCTTTGATTCCTGAATGTGGTCAATAAAATCATAGAACAATTCTTCAAAAGAAATTTCTCTTGGTCTTTGGGCAGAAGTAGGTGGTGGAGGCGTAGAAGAGTAAATTTATTCCAGTGGTGATGTGATAGAAGAGGGTAAAGGAGTAAGACTTCTCCTAGCTGTACCTCTAATTCTGTGGATAGCAAGGTCAGGTCTAGAAGGTTGTCTTGCCGGAGGAGTACTGAGATCAGGTGGGCAAGAGGAAAATAGACAGCACTTATCATTGAGAGGGACTTTAGTGTAGCTTCTACAGGGTAGTATATCTGGGTAGACATTTAGAGAGGTGGGGTAGACTGGGGTTGTGGTGGGGTATGTAGTGAAAAGATAAGAAAAGGGTGATAAGAGTTGGCAGAGCAACCAAAGGCAACAAGGGGGCAGAGGAACAACTTAAGAAAATCACAACAACAGGGGAAAATAAGAAACAAATCACAACAAACAAAGGTAAAAGAAGATGAACTTAGCTGAAAATTTCACAGGAGATCCAGAATAGCCTTAGGAGTATCCTGTCAAAAGTTTAGAGCTTGAGCTCAGAAACTCCCTAGGTGGTGGTAGAAAAACCAGATTTCAGGGGTAAAAATAGGGGGAAAAATTAAAGAAGTGTGCCAAGTTGGGGGTAAAAGTATGAATTATGATCTGAAAATTGAGGAAAGTGTTTAAAGTGGTTAATTTAATAGGAATCTGTGTGCAGGAAAAAGGAGAAGTATTGGTTGTTGAGATAATGTATGGGGGGGGTTTTGGAGGATGGGGTAGCAGCACTCTTGTAATGACAATGGTAGATGCTGGTTTCTTGGAGAGCTGGGCTTCTGTGGTCAATCATCTGGGAGGGTGGGGGAGGTGGATGCCGGGGTTGAAGTCTTGAACTTTAGACTGGACACTGGTAAAAGAACTGGAGGTATGAAAGCCATGGAAGATAACCTAGTGCCAGATTTCCTACTTCCTGAAACCAGTTGCTATAGGTATGATGGCTCTGATGGCTTCCTCAATGGTAGGGCGGTGGGATTTGAGGACAGAGAGGGTAGGAGTATTGTCTTTGGTGATAAGTTTGATGTTAAGGTTGGTAGTGAACTCTATAGTATCAATAAGAGGCTTCTTGATTGCAGAGTTGATAAAGTTTCTAATGGTAAGGTGGTTGGTGTTAGGGAGTGCTGTGCCATTTCTCTCAATCACAATGGTATAGTCGCCTTTGGTCAAAACAGAAGGGATTGCCTTCTTGTTTGTTGAAGGTGTAGTGGAGGGGGCGGCAGGTGCTCTGGCAACCTCCTGGGCCCATGTGATGGTAGGGAGTGGTGCAATAGGTCTAGATGGAGGGGTAGTTGTGGTGGCGGCAGCAGGCTGTTGGCTCTGTTGTTGTTGTTGCTGGGCTGTAAGGGTGGTAATCTGATCTTTGAGGTCCTGAGTATCCTTGATGTGACGCTCTAGAACAACTTTCAAGTGGTTCTCAAGTGCTTCAAAGGTGGTAACAAGGCATTAGTAGCAATCAGCCAAATATTTGTTCTGATTGATGAGGGTGTTGGTTTCTTCTTGGAGGGATTCAAGGGTGGTATGCTCGCCATCATAAGCAGAGACAGAGGCTTGGGTGGTAACAGTCTGGACAGGAGAAGGGGAGTCTTCTTCCATCCTGGTGTCCACAGGGGAGTTGGGGACTTCAGAGCGGCGGGGTTGGAATGGGGCAGCAAGAGGGGTTCCTCTGCCCCTCCCTGTTCCCCTTTGTCTATCAGACATCAGAGGGTAGGTAGGATGGACTCAGTTGATAGAGGTGATAAAATAACAAATAATAGGGGATGATTTGTTGATAAAAAGTCTTTGAAGTGGGGGGTGGGGTGGTGAGAGTTGGTTGTTGCCCAATGAGGTGAAAGCTTGGCGAAAAATTTGGTGTAGTTTTTTCTACTCTGTATTGTATTCCTATCAACTATAGCTAACACTAAACCAGCGCCTAATCGGCATTGAGTTACAGCATGCCAACACCCGGCAGCCCCCACCATAATAACAAATAAAACAACCACCAAAACAACAAAACAACAACAAAACAAAACAAAACAAAACAATAAAACACAACCAAACCAGGCTCACGGGCGCTCAGGGGATCCAGTCCCCTCCCGGATTAATGCGTCTTCCTGCCTTGCCAATCCCATATCACAGTCATGGCCCTCAACCACCCTTCCCTGTAAAATATCCTCCTCCAAACACTCCATATCCCTCAAATACCGAGTCCTCCATACCAACAAACAATCTTCAACCTTCTCCACATGCCGACTCAAAGCACCCTCTGACCTATACAACTTCCCACAAACACACTGCAATGTTGCAACCGGTATATGATACAAAACGGTCATATGAGCATGCAACTCACTCATATCCGCAAATCTCCCATAAACCTTCAGCAACTCATGACCTCGCCAAATCCTCAAACAACGCTCACTCTGGTCTAAATGTCTCCCTAAACCAGCCTGAAAAAGCCCCTTCATCAACAGCCCTACTGATCTCCTGGCCACACACATAACATCCCCCACGATACCCGGGAGCAACAAAATCAAACATCCCTCGCCTTGGTCGATTGGGACGGCACCTATGAACCCCCATCGAGGTCTTGCCACATGTCCCGCACAAAACTGCCGGTTTGATATACTTGGCCAGCACAGTGGGACCACCACCAACAGAGATTCTACAACCGGTGTCAAACGGGTTCCCACCCACAACCCGCACATCCCGAATACTAGTCTTCTGTTTCACAACACCAGTCCCAAGGTAGTCATGTCCCCGCCACCATGCAACCCAACGGGAAAGGTCCTTATCCTCGAAAAGAGTATGTGTAGGTGGACTTCCGAGCACATATCGCCGACATTGAGAAAGGTGAAATCGATCCTCACGATCATGACAGCCGTCATGTGTCCTGCGGTCCCATGCCCCACTCCTCAGACACACTATCACATATATATCCCATCGCAGCAGCCCTCTAAAGTGCCTGGGGGCTGATGGCAACCACCGGTAGTAGCCGTGTGCTTGCTCATTGTGCCAAGTCTCCCACTCCTGAGTCCTCAGTGTCTTGGCCACCTCATTATTCCGCACATTCATCACAACCCCCCCTCTAGCCTCCATATCAACACCCATCCCACAGCCGTCCTTCGCAGCCATATCAGCCACCACATTCCCTCTGAAAGCATAGTGTCCGGGATTCCAGACCAATGTAACCGCCCCAACCCGAGAGAGGACAGGAAAAAACAAATTAGCCAACGCAGCATTCCTCCTCTCCGAACCAAAGGCACAAAGCATCTCAATCGCCGGGAGACAGTCCATGAAAACGGTAATAGGCCAGATATCCTGTACTGAGCCAAGCGCACGGAAGCAGCCATAAATCTCACACTCCAGTGCACACCACTCCCCAGGCAACCCAAGCGAACGAGCATCATCCCTCAACCCCCTCTCATAACACACTATACCAGCACCGGAACGCCGCTGTGAGCTCAACCCATCAGTGTAAAAGACATGGCGGTCCTCATCCAAGTACTGGTCCCACAATGTCCCATGGTTGGCTACCACCTCATCCTTATCCCGGATCACCAAACCAGAAATGACATTCTCAATCACAACATCAGACTCCACAACCTCAGCAGTAATCCCCTCCTCTCTCCAACCATCATGGGTCACCCCAAACCACGGAAACTGTGAGCCAAACTTGTACAAAAGCATCCGTGCATAACACCTCCGCTGCAGATACCGCGCCTGCAGGTGCACTGGGGCTACACCAAACTCGGCTAACATAATATTCACAGCCAACCGATTGGGCAATCGAACAATATGCCGAAGGGTATTGTTCACGTGTATCTGAATCCGTTTCAAGTAGTCAGGATAGTCCCCAACACACTCCAAACTGTAGTATACCGTAGGCAGGTAGGCACCCTGAAATTACCGAAAGGCTTCCCAGGCACCAGCCCCAGCAGAATCACCAAACCGACGTGTAACAGCGAATATCCGGTTCCTGACAGCAAGACCACGAGCCAGCCCATAGTTGATATGCTCAGACCAATTGAGATGCCTGTTGAATCGGTACCCTAATACACGCATATCCTCAACCGGATCGGGTTCAACATCACCCAACTCTATGGTTCCCCAGCTCAGGTCACCAAAACCAATCCATTCAGTCTTAAGGGCAGAAAATCCAAGACCACAAGAAGCGGCAGCAGCAGACAGCAAGTCAAACAGCCGAAGGCCTTCAGTACATGCCTGTCTCTGAGTATCTGCGGCCACGAGGATTGTCGTGTCATCCACATAAGATAATATCATCGTACGAATGGAGGGCCCATAGCGGAGCGAAAGAGGAGACCCCTGAGGGACACCCTGGGAAACGTAATAGTCCCCAGAGAGCCTCCCGTTAAACTTCAACCGTATCGTCCTTTGCTCACACCACCGTCCAACCCAGTCCATAAGGTATGAAGCACAGCCCCTGGTGACAAGACAGTCCTTAAGAAGTCCACAGTCTAGCCGATCAAAGCCGCCTTCCACATCAACGGAGATCATCATCCTCTTCATCCCCTGATTGTCGTGCAAAAATTCCAACACATTGGATATTGCATCATGTGTACCCCTTTGGGGACGACCACCAAACTGTGTCTCACCCAAATCCATCATCTTAACCACCTTCCGCAACACAATCCTCTCCAACAATTTGGCGAAACAAGACAGCAGCGTAATCGTCCTCCATGACTTGACAGTGTCGTAACGGGGTTTGGCAGCCTTCATGATGAGAACCACTTCGCCAACGTGTAGGTCCATAGAGTCCTCCCGGAGCACCCTCCTAACCATGTCATCAAACTGTGCAGGCCAACCTTTCCTCAGCCACCGAAGAAATGGGTAAGTAACATGGTCAGCTCCGGGGGATGTGTCCTTAGGACATGCATCAAGGGCAGCCACAATGTCCGCCTCACAGATGTCCTCAAATCCGGAAAGATCAGCCAGCTCTTGAGAGGCCACGGGCGCGGACATGGGGCCCAACTGAGCCATGATCATATCAGAGATACCGGCATGCAAAATGGTATACGTGTCATCATCATTCCGCATCGAGGGACGAATCCGTCTCAGATCGAGAGCATCGATAGCCCGGAAAATATCAGGGTCAGCAACCTTCATCAGTCTAGTGCCAAGAGCCCGATCCATAGCATCCCTAAGCCTGGCCCGATAAACCTTCCGGGCAATGGTGTAGTCCTCGCGCATCCCATTCCTCCTCAATCTCCGGACATCAGCTCTCATCTGACACAATTCGGCAGTCCACCAACCTGGTAACTGTTTCCTCCGAGGTGCCCATGGTATGTCACCAACAATCCTTTTCACATGGCTCCATTCCAACACACCTCCATCACCCATACCAGCCTCCACCTTCCCGGCCAAACCATCCCAATCAACCCTCCTCCATGGAATACCACTCCCGATCATACCCACAGGTTCCACAACCTCCATGCCCAAAACCTGAGCCATATGATCCAAACCAGCAACATCAACATATCAGTGTGTAAAGTGACCTGGTATCCGATGAATCGTAATGTCGATCACCGAAACATCCCTATAGGTCAACTCATTGGCCAAACACACCTCAAGGCCACCCTCCCGCACAATCTCCAACAGTGCAGTACCAGACGGATATATCCTCTCATCCAAACCCCCAGACCAGTGAGGATGCCGCGCATTAAAATCCCCAACCATCAAGTCAACATCCCCAAATCCACCAACAATCTCCTTCATAGTCAAACCAGAAACCCTAGGTGGAACATAAACTCCAGCCACCTTCAAAACAACACCGCCCTCCCGCCCTATACTAACTATACCAGCGTAAGACGTATGTTTGCATACCTCAAACAAACCAACATACGTCTTCCTGGCGTAAACAGCCACCCCTGAACCCACAATAAAAGAAAGTAATTCAATATCATGCTCCTCATGAGCCAATACCATCCCATCTCTCCCCACCAGACACTCCAAAACAAAAAATAAACCAACCCTACAAAACAAAGAAAACAATAATGACCGATTTCCTCCACTCCTACCCACATTACTGGCTAACCTCGTAATAAGCATATTACAATGAGTTAGAACAAGGCCTCCTGGAGGCCTTTGAAGCAGTACTACCTGCCATCTGCCTTTCAACAGCCTCATGCTGAACCGATTTGACAAGCTTCTGTTTGGACCGGTGCATAATCCGAAGCTTGGTGGTCTCCTCAGATACCATCTTCCTCGAGGATGGAGAGGATCCGCCACTGGAAGCATCAGTAGTGGGCGCTCTCAAGTCAGGACAGAAGGGGTCTCCGGTAAGGTGCCCAACACGAGAACACAGTCGACAGGCAAGCTTGACATAGGTACACAGTGACCCCTTGGCAGCAGAGCATCCCCTAACAGAGCACTCATGTTGCGTACTCAAGTGACATCCATCACAAAATTTGCATGCCATGGGGCCAGGACACATGATGGCCACATGACCATGCCTAAGACACCGGGAGCACACAGAGCTAGCTCTCAATTCAGCCCAGATTCTGACCGGTCGTTTCCTGCTGAACACCATGATCCGGGGCTTGTCAAGGCAGGCCTTAACCTCATCCGTAAGCTCCACCGTAAACACTACCGAGCCTTGCGTATGTTTATGGGACTTGTGCGAAGTCAGAGAGCCAATCCAGTGCGGGCGACCGACGACATTGATACCCGGGTTAGTAACCTCCAAGTCCCGGATAACATCATCAAAAGCTCCATCACCCTGCCAGTCCTCAGGCTTCCATAGGGAACCCTGTCCAAGGGGGGAAAAGGGGAGTTCAGAGATGAGGATCTTGGTCCTCTTGCGATCCTGGTTGATGGAAAACTCGCCGATTCCAAGTTCCATCAGGACCCGTTCCAATCTAGGAACCAAACCCCGGATTGAGGCAGCAGAATGCTGCACCAGCAAAAGCAACAGGTCCCCGGAAGTACGATGCTGTACACAAGACCCAAAGCGAGCATCACCTCCTCAAGCAAGAAGCACATTAAGAGCGTTCTTGACCATCTCAGTGCTCACACCAGCCGGAAGCCGAACCTTGGTGCCCCTCTTCTCGAAGCGGACAACAACATGCCTCTCGTGCTCGGTGAGCCTAACCACCGGAGCTGGTCATTTGACCTTCCGCCTGTTGACCAAGGTGAAATTCCCACCCTCAGCCCCAGCAGAAGCAACGTGGGACCAGGAGACAGCCGGTTTGGCAACAGGAACAGGAGCAGGAGCCGGAATGTCAGAGGGCCGGATTACAGCAGCCATTCGGACAGGAGTTGGCCTTGGGGGCAATTTCACAGCACCAGACCCTGAAATAACTGGTGAACTCGAACAGGGAGCATTCCCCATATCCACCTGCTTGCCTTTACCTTTCGCATCCATCTTGCGCAAAGGTACTGCCGGCCGTCCACCAGCAACCAACGCATCTCTCTTCGATGTGTCAAGGTCGTCCTCTAAAGCATCAATCCTTCTCTCAAGACGACGAATGATTGTACCCATCTCGACTATAACAGAGCCAAGGTATTGCACATCCCTTCCGGCTTCTGAAAGCCCCAAGTAACACCCTTCCCGGTCGATAATAAGTCGCTCGTCGGGAACCGAAACATCAGAGTCAGGCGTAGCGTGACGGCTATCTCCAAGTCCGCTCCCCTCAGAATTACAGTTCCCACCCAGTCCCATGGGTCAATCCGCAACACTACCGTCCCCAATATCAGATACCACCTGGGCATCCTGCTCTACAACATCCATGCTGTCCCCATCCAATCCCAATGTGGTCTTAGGGGAAACCAACATACTCCAAGTTCCAATGAGAGTGGAAGGAAGGACAGGCATGGATCCGTAATCAGTTGAACCCACCAGAAGAACCTCCTCGGCGGCTGGGGATGCATGTCTGCTGTCCCCAAGCCCATCACTCTCTGTAGTCTTACCACCACCCAAATTCATCTTGACATCCGGGGGGGAGGAGTCAATGTCTTCGACCGAAGATTGCCGTTTCCCACAAAACAATCCCTTAAGAGGGAGACGTGCCGCAGGGGGAGGGGGAGGCGAAAAGGTAGAATCGGAAGAAGCATCAAGCTTCATTCCTCGGTAGAGGGCCCTTTCCAATGAGGGCAGGTCTCTCAATGGGGAAAACGAGGGTGTACGATGACAATGTAGCGGGTTGATAACCGCCCGGCGAACTGAACCAGCCGGTTTCTTCGCAGACGATGGGCCTTTCCCAACCATAAAAACCTGTGACACCGATTGGAACATTGTTTCCCATCCATCAAGCGCTCCCAAACCAAAGACCCAGTACCCTGGGTAGTCGTCGTCTGCGTGTTTGTTGCAGATGAAAAATTCGTGGAATCGGGGGTATGATGTCGGACAAAAAGTCCAAAGGTATCATCGTGTAGGATATGGCAATCCGGACATCCAATTCCCAAAAGCATGGAGTGAAGAATGAATTCGAACTCGGAAACAAGCGTAAATTTATGAGAGAAACCCTTCTCAACAAGCGTAGTCGCAAACGAAGAGGAAGTATTGGGGCATCCATCACAGGGGCGAATATTCACCGGGAGCCCAGAGGGGGGAAACAAATAAGAGGACTCGGTGGCAGGCACCAAAGCAGGAGGACAAGCAGCCTCAGGAACGATGGAGGCCATCGCAAGAAAGATCGACAAGGCAATAAATCACCTGTCACCAAGTGGAGGGTACAATAAAGGACCCAAACAGGTGTTACTGGGCTCTGCCACAGATAGATCAACCTTGTAAGGATAAAATAATGCACAATCCACCCGGTAAAGGGATGAAATGTAAGGCAAAGTCTCTAGCGAGATAAAGTGAGGAAGATCGTCAAAGAAATAAAGCGTTGTGATTGGATAAAGTGTGAGGGGTAAGCGGTGGTTTTTTCTCTCGCTGTGGTTGTAATGGCAACGGAGTCCTACAAAGATACAGTTGTGTGCAAGATAGGACAAATCATGTCGCCCCTCCAGCCTGGGATCCTCATCAGCATTACAAGGGAAAATACAGGTGCGCCCCCTAGTCACTTGCCCCCTTTAGTGCAGATCACGAAGTCCCAATATCTTCTGGCAACTGTAATAGTCCTTGCAGCAACCAGCACACTCATACCTATCAAAGGGCACATCATCAAAGACCATCAACTGGGCGTTGGAATTCATGCACTTGCCTGAAATATCCATGTCAAAGTAAACATGATAGCCCAACCTTCTGAAATAGTCAGTCTTGCCCAAACCAGATCGACCTATCAAACAGAGGGCGGGACAGCGCTGGCAATCGTCCGCTCTGTTGTAGACAAAGTGATCGAAGTATCGGTTGATGATGGGTATATTGTGATTGGAACTGGATTGTCATGAACATAGGATACGATGTCATTCATGCAGGCCTGGCCATAAACATGGTTCTTGGGTGCCTCAATCGATGGACGGTTGAAAATCAACTCTCGAGGAACAAGCTATGTAGCCAAATGATGAAAGTCCATTGTTGTCAGAGCATTAATTAATATATCCGACATGGAGTATGCATCGTCTGCCTTGACGATGTGTAATCTCAGGTCTGCAATAGCGAGCCAAAGACCAGTGGTGTCCCAGTGCTAATTATTATTATTATTATTATTATTGATCATTATGCGTATGGAGCCCCAAGGTTATGAAGCTGTAACTACAATACATGTGGGACAGCTGTGTGTCCAGTCCGTGATCCGCCACTTACTACATGATAGTGTCCACTTTTCGTTCGCTCCCTGGCATAAGCACTAACAATACCTTTAACAAAGGAAATTTTCCACTCAGCCAAATGCAGAGCCAATAAATAGAAATAGATGCGTAAACCTACTCAGCCCTGTTCCTCCTCTATGTTGCTTCCTGGGGTGCGATAAGGTAGCGGGGGCATTCTTTGAAGTCTGCCTGGTGTGGATCTCCGCAGGTAATGCATTTGAGGGTTGTGTGAAGGCACTGTTCGCCCTTAGTAGGGCAGTCAGATTGGCCACAGGTGTGAAGGTAGGTTGGGTGTTGCCCTGCACATAGATTGCAGTGGGTGTTGTTTGCGCACTTGGAGGTGTGGTGTCCAAAGGTTAAACAGTTGTTGGATTGGGTATCTGGTCCAAAGGTAAGATATTTCTGAACTTTAAACTTGCTGTTGAAGAGGGAAAGGCCAGAGGTAATGGTGTTGATTCGTGCATCTTTGCCTGCAGTTGTAAGAACTATAGTGGATGCTGATTTCTTAGAATGCTGGGCTTCTGTGGTGAGCCATCTAGGAGAGTGGGGGAGCTGGATGCCAGGGTTGAAGTCTTGGACTCAGACTGGACAGTAGTAAAGGAACTAGAGGTTGGAATGCCGTGAATTATAACCTTGTACCAGAATTCATCCTTCCTAAGACCGGTTGCTGCAGGTACTATGGCAGCTTTCTGGACCCATGTAAGGGTAGGGAGTTGTGCAATTGGTCTGGATGGGGGGGGTAGTTGTGGTGGCGGGAGCAGGTTCTTTGCTCTGTTGCTATTGTAGTTGAGTTGTAAGGGTGGTAATCTGATCTTTTAGGTCCTGAGTTTCCTGGATGTGACATTCTTGAACAACTTTCAAGTGTTTCTCAAGGGCCTCAAAGGTCGTCATCAGGTATTGGTAACAATCAGCCAAGGATTTATTCTGTTTGATGAGGGTATTGGTTTTGTCTTGGAGAGATTCGAGGCTGGTAGATCCACCATCATAGGCAGAATAAGAGGGGTGGGAGACAACTGTTTGGACAGGAGAAGGGGAATCTTCTTCCATCCTAGTGTCGTCAGCACAGGTGGGGGCTTCAGAGCAGCAGGCGTTCAATGGGGGGGGCTAGGGGGTTTCCACCCCCCCTCCCTCTGCCCCTTTGTCTATTAGACATTAGAGGGTAGGCTGAAAGGACTCTGTTGATAGCGGTGATATGGTAACAAATAAGCGGGGATGATTTGTTGATGAAAAGTCTTTAAAGTAGGGAATAATGTGGTGAGGGTTGGTTGTTGACCAATGAAGTGAAAGCTTGGCGAAAACTTTGGTGTGGTTTTTTCTACCAGTATTGTATTCCTATCAACTATAGCTAATACTAAACCCGTGCCTAATCGGCATTGAGTTACGGCATGCCAAACCCCCGGCAGCCCCCACCAACACAACAAATTAAACAACCACCAATAAAACAACAAAAAACCAAAAATTAAACAAAATACCAACTAACCTAGGCTCACAGGCGCTCAGGGGAACTAGTCCCCTCCCGGATTAATGCGTCTTCCTGGCTCGCCAAACTAATACCAGAGGAATTGCCCTCTACCGCCCGTTCCCTTCAAATATCCCTCTCCAACACCTCCATATCCCGCAAATACCGGGTCCTCCACACCAATAAACATTCTTCCCTTTCCTCAACATGATGGCTCAAAGCCCATCAGATCCGTACAATTTCTCACAAACACACCGCAAAGTCCCAACTGGAATATCATACAACACCGCCATTCAGGCATCCAGCTCACTCATATCAGCAAACCATCCGAAAACCTTCAACAACTCATAACCCCTCCACACAAGCAAACATCGCTCACTACCCTCCAGATGTCTCTTAATACCACCCCTAAAGGCCCCCTCATCAACCGCCCTACTTATAACATCACCACACACATAGCATCAACCCCTATACCCTGGCGGCACAAAGTCAAATCGGCCCCTCTGTGGATGATCAGGCCAGCATCGAAGTACACCCATAGAAGTCTTGCCACAGGAGCCGCACATGGTGGCCGATTTGATCAATCTCGCAGGTACAGTAGGTCCGCCCCGAATGGATACCCGGCAAACAGCATCCAAGGGATTACCTCCCACCACTCTCACCCCCTCACTGCTAGTCTTCTGCTTGACAATGCGCATATTCAGATATTGATGGCTCCGGCACCACCGAACCCATTCGTCTACCCTTCTATCATCGAATACCGAAGTAGTATTAGGCCGCCCCTCCAGGTACATCACACATTCAGAGATCTGAAAACACTCACCAGAACCAGGACATCTTTCATGGCCAACACGGGCTCCACAACCTCTCCGCAATCGCACCAATGCATAAACATCCCAACACAGAAGCCCATGAAAGTGTCGCGAAGGGAGGGCAACCAGGCGTAATAAGCACGGCCTTGTCCGCGATGCCATGCCTTCCACTCCTCACCCCTCAACTCTCTGGCCACCACGCCATTCCTAACGTTCATCACAACCCCACACCTGGCCATACCGTCAACAGCCTTCCCACAGCCCCTTTTAGCCACCATGTCCGCCACAGCATTCCCACCAATGCCCCTATAGCCAGGTATCCAGACCAACAACACAGGCCCCACCCATGACAAAACCTCGGAAAACAACTCCACCAATGCCTTATTGCCACCAATGGATCCCAAACCACCAAGCATCTCCACAACTGGCAAACAGTCCACAAAAACAGTAATAGGCCTCCTATCAACAACCCGGTGCAGAGCCCAGTACACGGCGTAAATCTCACACTCCAGTGCACACCACTTACCGGGCAACCCAACACTAACCTCTCCATCCCTCAAACCCCTCTCATAACATACCACACTAGCCCCAGAACGGCCATTCCCACTCTATCCGTCAGTATACATCACATATCTATGAGTATCGAGGTATTCATCCCAGAGCCTCCCATGTTGTTCAATGGCCAGATCTTTATCCCGAACAACTAAGCACTCTGGCACATTGGTCACAACCACATCAGTCTCAATAACCTTGGCGGTAATACCATCCTCCACCCAATCTCTCCTGATGGAACCAAACCAGGAGTATTCTCCACAAAAACAGTAGCTGATCATCCGTGCATAGCATTGCCACTGAGAGTTTCTAGCATGTAGGTGGACAGGGGTGCATCCAAACTCGGCCAGCATGATGTTGGCGGCTAACCTGTTGGGTAAACGGAAGATATGCCGAAGTGAAGTGTATCATTGACATGAATCTGGATACGCTTGATGTAATTGGAATGGTTTGCCACAAACTCAAGTCCATAGTAGACTGTAGGGAGATATGCACCCTGGAACAGGCGAAAAGCTTCCCAAGCACCGGCCCCAGCAGAGTCACCAAACCTCATAGTGACAGCCGAGATGCGGTTCCTCACACCCAAACCCCTCTTGAGCCTGTATCGGACATGATCAGACCAATTTAGATACCTGTTAACCCTATACCCCAGTATTCTAATATTCTCGACAGGGGCCAGCCGAACACCCCCAATCACAACAGGTTCCCAGGCCAAACCACCGTGCCCATTCCACTCCGTCTTGAGGGTGGAAAAATTTAAACCCCGGGCGGCCGCCACAGCTGAGCACTCCTCAAACAATTCAATCGGAGCAGCGGATGCCATCGCACGAGAGTCTGCAGCAATGGTGATTGTTGTATCATCGACGTAAGACGAGACCATGGCACGAACAGATGGCCCATACCGAATGCGTGGGGCTAGCACGTCCACCACATAAGCCTCAAACAAGAAGGGGGAAAGCGGGGAACTTTGAGGAACACTGATCTCAACACAATAAGTACGAGAAACCCATCCATTGAAGCGAAGTCGAACGAATCTCGATCTATACCATCTAGCAACCCATGCATTGAGCTGAGGAGGGCAGCCCCTAGCTGCCATGAAGTCCCTCAGCAGACCCCGGTCAAGCTTGTCGAATCCACCTTCCACATCCATGAAGACAATCAACTAATGCATGTCATCATTTTGTCACAAAAGCTCCAGGACGTTGGCCATAGCATCATGAGTGTCACACTTCTCCCAACTCCCAAATTGTGTCTCCCCCAACTCCAATGACATCACAAGCCTCCTCAAAATAATCCTCTCCAACAGTTTGGCAAATGTCGACAACAACACAATCATCCTCCAGGATTTGACAACATCATATCTAGGTTCAGCAGCTTTGGGAATCAAAACTGCCTCCGCACAATGGAACCTGGAGTGGTCAGAATCTATAGCCCTCCTAACCATGTCGTCAAACTGATCAGGCCACTTCTTCCTCAGCCACCAGATAAACGGGTATGTAACTTCGTCAATACCGGGTGATGTGTCACTTGGACTCAAAGCCAATGCCGCCACAATTTCTTCTTCATGAACATATGGCAAAGGGCAGTCAACAAACGGAAGAGAATTATCGATACTAAAGGAACCGGTCGGGCCCAACTGTCCAACAACCAAATCGGATATCCCAGAATGTGATGTCACATATCAACCACCTCCAGAATCCATAGCCGGAAGTGTACAACTCAGCTCGGGCTTATCAATTTTCCGAAATATATCAGGATCATTGCAGGTGGCCAGTTGTCTACCCAGACTGTCATCGTGTGCATCAACCATCCATGCTGGGTAAATTTCCGCACAAGAACATAATCATCATGCCGTCCAGAATTCCGAAGCCTCCTAGCGTCAGCCCTCATCACGCAATGCTCAGGTGTCTACTATCCCTGCAGCCTCTTTGTCCTTCTCGCTCTCCCAATACCACCAACCACTCCCAGCATGTCATCCCATTCCATCCTGCCGTTTGCAGCCATTCTATCCTCCATCTTCCCAGCCAGCACATCCCAATCCACCCTTCTCCATGAAATCCTCCCACCAACAATACCAGGAGGAGTCCCACAAGCGAACCGAAGAAGTTGCGCCTGGTGATCAAAACCAGCCAAATCAACATATCTATGTGACAAAACTCTACCAGCCTTACACAACGTAAAGTCCAAAACCGAAACATCATGGTAAGTAGGTCCACAAATGGGAAGACAAACTAAAACCTTCCTCACCAATAATTCTCCTCAAAGATATCCCAAGGGATAACAAACATCATCACCCTCACCGGCAGACCAATCCGTATGCCTGGCATTAAAATCGCCAGCCATCACATCCACCTTACCAAGACTGCCGATGATGTCAGACATGCCAGCCCCGGACACCCCAGGCGGAACCTAAACCCCAGCCACATCATAATACCCAACCCCAGGTCCTATCATCTGAACCACACCGGCATACGCATTATGCCTCACCATTTCAAACAAACCAACATCACAACCTCTTGCATAAACAGCCATCCAGGACCCAACAACAAACGAAAGCAATTCAAGATCACGCTCCTCATGAGCCAGCACCATCCCACTACCACCAACAGGCACCTCCAACACAAAAAACAAACTCACCCTACAAAACAAAGAAAACAACAAAGACCGATTTCCTCCACTCCTACCCACATTGCAAAAGATCACCGAAACAACCATCACAATGAGTTGGAACAAGGCCTCCCAGCCTTCGGTGAAGCGTCGACTGCAAGCTGTCTGTCGACAGCATAATTCTGAACCGATTTAACCAACTTCTGTTGGAACCTCTCTGTGATCCCGAGCTTGGTTGTTTCCTCACTCACCATCTTCCCTGAGGAAGGTGAGGAATCGCTGCCAGAGGTAGTAGCAGTAGGGGCCTGGAGGTTGGGGCAGGAAAGGTCACCCGTAAGATGGCCAACCCTTGAGCAAAGGCGACAGGAAAGTTTATCGTGGCTAGAGAGCGACCCAGCAGCAGCCTTGCAGCCCTGGACAGAGCATTCATGCTGAGTGCTCAAATGACCACTGTCGCAAAACTTACATGCAACAGGAGCACAACACATCACAGCAAGGTGACCATGTTGTAGATATCTCGTGTACATAGATGGCGCCTTCAACTCAGCCCATATCTTGATCAGGCCCGCCTTTGCTAAAAACCACCACCACGCCCTTGTCAAGAGAAGCCTTCATGGTGTCAGTAAGTTCAACAGTAAACACAACAGAATCCCGTGTATGCTTATGCGACTTATGGCCAGCCAGACTGCCAATTCAGTGAGGTCTCCAAACAGAGTTAAACCCAGGGTTGGTAACCTCCAAATCCATAATCAGGGCGTCAAAGGCACCATCACGATGCCAATCCTCGGGCTTCCATACCACGCCAATACCAAGGGGGGAAAGGGGAAGTTCCAAAACCAAAACCTTAACTCATTTCTGGTCCTGGTTTATTGAAAAACTGTTGACACCCAATTCCAACAGTGCACGCTCCATCCCGTTGACCATACCCCAAATCAATACAGCGGAGTGTTGTACCAAAGACAACAAGTGATCACCAGAAGTGCTGTGTTGTACGCAAGAACCAAACCTTGTACACCGCCGGTAGCCAGGACCAAGTTGAAAGCGTTCTTGATCATCTCAGTATTAACACCAGCTGGGAGCCTGGCCTTAACACCCTGCTTCTCGAAGTGAACAATGACGTGCCTTTCCTGTTCGGTAAGGGCCCTGGCAGGTGGCAAAGATTTAACCTTCTTCTGACTTACCAGGGTAAATTTCCCCCCTCAGCACCTGGCGAGGCGACTTGCGACCATGAAGCAGTCGTCACACCAGGAGGTGGAGTGGTGGAAGAGTGGACAGCAACAGCAGGTGTGATACTATCGGGCCTCGGAGGAAGTGTCATAAGCTGTTTTGTTTTATCCAGACGAGGGGTCCGTGAGACAGAAGGAGCGGGGGCTGGAGCACGAGCGATCGTTCCATGAGGAGGGGCAGGAGCATGAGTAATCGCTGCACAAGCAGGGGCAAGAGCACGAGCAATCGCTCCAGAAGCAGGGGCAGGAGGACGAGCAATCGCCTCACAGGCAGCAATGTCACAGTCATTTTCCAAAATGTCGAGGTGTCACTCCAGACGCCAAATGACCAAACCCATCTTGACAATTACACTACCCAAGTATTGGACATCCTGTCGAACCTCCTCCAATCCTAAATAACTACCGCACTTGTCAAAGACTCCATTGCCATTACAACCACAGCGAAAGAGAAAACCACACCAAATCTTTCGCCGAGCTTTCACCTCATTGGTCAACAACCAACTCTCACCACCTTACCCCTCACTTCAAAGACTTTTTATCAACAAATCATGCCCTATTATATGTTATTTTATCACCTCTATCAACAGAGTCCATCCTACCTACCCTCTGATGTCTGATAGACAAAGGGGAAGAGGGAGGGGAGAGGAAACCCTCTTGCTGCCCCATTCCAACCCTGCCACTCTGAAGTCCCCAACTCCCCTGTGGACACCAGGATGGAAGAAGACTCCACTTCTCCTGTCCAGACTGTTACCACCCAAGCCTCTGTCTCTGCTTATGATGGCGAGCATACCACCCTTGAATCCCTCCAAGAAGAAACCAACACCCTCATCAATCAGAACAAATCTTTGGCTGATTGCTACCAATACCTTGTTACCACCTTTGAAGCACTTGAGAATCACTTGAAAGTTGTTCAAGAACGTCACATCAAGGATACTCAGGACCTCAAAGATCAGATAACCACCCATACAGCCCAGCTACAACAACAACAGAGCCAACAGCCTGCTGCCGCCACAACAACTACCCCTCCATCCAGACCTATTGCACCACTCCCTACTCTCACATTGGCCCAGAAGACTGCCAGAGCACCTGCCGCCCCCTCCACTACCTCTCCAACAAGCAAGAAGGTAACCCCTTCCGTTTTAACCAAACGCGACCGTACTATTGTCATTGAGAGAAATGGCACAGCACTCCCAGACAACACCAACAACCTCACCATTTGCAATGCCATCAACTCTGCAATTAAGAAACCTCTTATTGCCACCATAGAGTTCACCACAAACCACAACATCAAGCTTATCACCAAAGACAACACCCCCGCCCTCTCTGTCCTCAAATCCCACTGCCCTGCCATTGAGCAAGCCATCAGAGCAACCATACCTGCAGCAACCAGCCTTAGGAAGGATGAAATCTGGCATGAGCTTATCGTCCATGGCATTCCCACTACCAGTTCCTTCAACCCTGTCCTGTCTGAAGACCAAGACTTCAACCCTGGTATCCACCTTCCCCGCCCTCCTAGATGGCTCACCACAGAGACCCAACGTTCTAAGAAATCAGCATCCACCATGGTTCTTACAATTTTGGGCAAAGATGCAGCAACCAAGGCAATAACCACTGGCCGGTCCATCTTCGGCAGAAAGTCCAAAGTTCAGTAGTACCTCACCTTTGGACTAGACACTCAATCCAATAAATGTTTAGCCTTTGGACACCACACCTCCAAGTGCACAAACAATACCCACTGCAACATTTGTGCTGGCGAGCATCCAGGATACCTCCATACCTGTGGCCATTCTGACTGCCATACCAAGGGTAAAGAGTGCCTTCATACAACCCTCAAGTGCAGCAACTGCAGAGACCCACACCAGGCTGACTTCAAAGAATGCCCAACATACCTCAACGCCTACCAGGAAGCAATTGAGTGGAGGAACAGGGCTGACTAGGTTTCTTTACATGTTTTTCCTTTGCTTTGTTAGGCATTAGGCAGGGAGTTGGATTTCTTTTGTTAAGGGGATGATTTGTAAGTGCTTATGCCGGGGGGCCACTGCAAAGTTGCAACTATCATTTAGGAGAAGGTTATCACAGACCGACACTTTGTGTCATTCATGTATGGTAGTTACCGCTTCATCGCCTTCAGGCTCCATAAGCATAATGAATTATAATAATAATAATAATAATAATCTTCCTTCGAGGCGCTCGTGGTATATCACCAACAATCTTCCACACACAGTCCCAATCCAACACTCCTTCAGCACCCATAACGGATTCCACATTCCCCACTAAAACATCCCATTCAACCTTTCTCCACGGAATTCCACTCCCGATCATACCCAAAGGTTCCACAACATCCATGCTCAAAACCTGCGCCACATGATCCAAACCAGCACTATCAACATATCCATGTGTAAAGTAATGGGGAATTCCATGCATCGTAATGTCAATCACCCCAATATTCCTATAAGTAAACTTCTTGGCCAAACAGACCTCAAAGCCACCCTCCCTCCCAATTTCCAACAGAGCACTGCCAGACAGATATATCCTCTCATCCAAACCCCCAGACCAGTGAGGATGTCGCGCATTAAAATCTCCAAACATAAGTTCAACATCCCCGAACTCACCAATAATCTCTCTCATAACAGGACCTGAAACTCTAGGAGGTACTTAAACCCCCACCACCTTCCAAACAGCACTGCCATTCTGGACCATACGAACCACACCAGCATAAGGCCTATGTCCACACACATCAAACAAACCAACATGAGCCTCCTGGTATAAACAGCCACCCCTGAACCCTCAACATAAGAAAGTACTTCAATATCATGCTCCTCATGAGCGAGTATCACCCGGTCCCTCCCCACTGGGCACTCCAAAACAAAAAACAATCCAACCCTACAAAACAAAGAAAACAACAACAACCGATTTCCTCCACTTCTACCCACATTTCTCGCTAACATAGTAATCAATAAATTATAATGAGTTAGAATGAGACCACCTAGACACCTTCAAAGTAGTATCAGCTGCCATCTGTCCTTCAACCGCCTCATGCTGAACCGATCTGACCAGCTTCTGTTTAGACCGGTCCGTAATTCCAAGGTTGGTGGTCTCCTCAGATATCATCTTTTTCGAGGATGGAGAGGATCCACCACTGGAAGCATCAGTAGTATCGGCTCTCAAGTCAGGGCAGGAGGGCTCTCCGGTATGGTGCCCGATGCAAGAACACACAAGCCAGGCGAGCTTGACATGAGCACACAGCAACCCTTTGGCAGCAGAGCATCCCCTAACAGAGCACTCGTGTTGTGCACTCAAGTGACAGCCATCACAGAACTTGCATGACATGGGGCCACGACACATGCCAGCGACATGACTGTTTCTGAGGCACTGGGAGCAAAGAGAAGTAGCCTTCCACTCTGCCCAGATCGTGATCGGTCGTTTCTGACTGAAAACCATGACCCGGCACCTGTCAAGCCAGTACTTGACCTCATCTGCAAGTTCCACGGTAAACACAACTGGGCCCTGTGTATCTTTGTGGGCCTTGTGCAAAGGCAAAGAGCCGATCCAGTGTGGGCAACCAACGACATTGACACCCGGATTAGTACCCTCCACTTCCCGGATAACATCATGAAAAGCTCCATCACCCTGCCAATCCTCAGGTTTCCAAATGGAACCCTGTCCAAGAGGAGAAAGGGGCATCCCAGAGATGAGGATTTTAGCCCTCTTGCAGTTGTGGTTGATGGAAAACTCATTGATTCCAAGTTCCATCAGGACTCGTTCCATCCTAGGAACCAAACCCCAGATGGAGGCAGCAGAATGTTGTACCAACAACAGCAGTAGGTCTCCTGAAGTGCGATGCTGTTAGCAAGATCCAAAGCAACCGTTGCTGCCCATAGCAAGAACCCCATTGAGAGCGTTCTTAATCATCTCGCTGCTCACACCAGCCGGAACTTGAGCCTTAGAGCCCCTTTTCACAAAGCGGACAACAACATGCCTTTCGCGCTCTGTGAGCCTAGCCTCCGGAGGTGGTGATTTGATTTTCCTCTGGCTGACCAAGGTGAAATTCCCACCCTCAGCCCCAGTAGAAGCAACCTGGGACCAAGAGACAGCTGGTTTGGCAACAGGAAATGGAGCTGGAATATCACAGGGCCAGACCACAGTAGTCATAGTAATGGTAGCTGGCCGTTGGGGCAAACCAGCAACCCCCGATTGTGTAATAGCAGGCGAATTCAGCTTGGGAGTGTTCCCGATATCCCCCTGTTTCCCTTTCACAGTCGCCCTGGGCAAGGGAATCGCCAGATGTATAGGAGCGACCAATGCATCCCTCCTTGCCTTGTCAAGGTCATCCTCCAGAGCATCTACCCTCCATTCAAGACGACGAATGATAGTACCCATTTCCACTATAACAGAGCCAAGGTACTGCACATCCCTTCCAGCCTCCGAGAGCCCCAAGTAACAGCCCTCCCTGTTGATGATAAGTCGTTCATCAGGAACCAAAACATCAGAGTCAGGTGGAGCATGACGGCTATCCCCAAGTCTGCTCCCCTCAGAATTACAATTCCCTCCCAGTCTCATGGGTGAATCTGCGACACTACCACTTCCAACATCAGGTACCACCTGGGCATTCTGCTCTACAACATCCATGCTGTCCTCTCCCACCCCTGATGCGGTCTTAGGGGAAACCAAAATACTCACAGTTCCACCAAGAGTGGAAGGAAGGACAGGCATGGATCCGTAATCAGTCGAACCCACCAAATTAACTTCCTCCGCGGCTGGGGAAGCATGTCTGCTGTCCTCAAGCCCCTCTCTTTCCATAGTCTTGCCATTACACAAACCCATCACGACATCCGGGGGGGAGGAGTCAATGTCCTCAACCGAAGGGATCTGTTTCATGAACACACAATCCTTCTTCCCACAAAACAACCCACTAGCAGAACCTCGAGCCGCAGGGGGGGGGCGAAAAGTTGAGTTGGAAGCACCATCAGGCTTCATTCCTCGATAAAGAGCACTCATGGAGGAAGGTAGGTCTCTCAATGGTGAGGATGAGGGTGTGTGGCGGTGATGTAGCAGGTTAATAACAGCTCGGCGAAAAGGACCACCAGGGTTCCTGGTAGAAGAGGGGCCTTCCCAACAGTAAAAACTTGCAAGGCTGAATTTGAACCTTGTTTTCTGTTCTCCAAGTGCTCCCAAATCAAAGAGCCAGTAGTACCCTGGGTATCCATTGTTTGCGTGTTTGTTGCAGGGGAAAATGCAGAGGAGGCAGGGGTATGGTGTTGGACAAAAAGTCCAAAGGAATTGTCGTGAAGGATATGGGAAGCAGGACACCCACACCCCAGAAGCATCGAGTGAAAAATCAGTTCGAATTTGGAAACAAGCTTAAACTTAAGAGAGGAAACTCTCTCAACAAGCATGTCCCCAAAAGATGAGGAGGAGTTGGGGCATCCATCACAGTGGCGAATATTGACCAGGAGCCCAGATGGGGGAAACAAGTCTGAAGAAACGGTGGCAGGCACCAAAGCAGGAGGACAAGCAGGGTCAGGAATGAGGGAGGCTATTGTGAATAGGGAGACTAGGTAATAAATCACCTGTCACCAAGCGGAGGGCACAATAAAGGACCCAAATAGGTGTTACTGGGGGCTGCCAGAGATAGCTCAACCTTGTAAGGATAAAATAATGCACAATCCACCCAGTAAAGGGATGAAATGTAAGGCAAAGTCTCTAGCGAGATAAAGTGAGGAATATCGTGAAAGAAATAAAGTGTTATGATTGGATAGAAGATGAGGGGTAAGCGGTGGTTTTTTCTTTCACTGTGGTTGTAACAGCAACGGAGTCTACAGAGGGAAGGAAGGGGGGCATCTGCAGGTAGGAGGAACTCAGCCTCTTGGGGCTCGGCTAGCTGTGGGAGTGGGGGCTGGTGTACCTGAGGTGCCCTAGGCTGAGGGGGGGGAAGGGATGGGACTATGCTGACCAATACATGGCTGCTGCCGTGGTAGTCAGGCAGTGAGACAGGTCATGGGCAGAAGCCTCCAAGCTAGTTACGGTGGCTAAGGCAAGTAACAGGGTGGCATGGATCTCCTCAAATGATTTCTCAAGAGAGAGGCCGCAGGCAAAGATGGTGTTTAAGCCTGGGAGTGCAGCGCAGAAAAGAGGAATGATTATGGTGCCTTCAGATGAGAAGTCCTGAAGGTCGGCCTTACAAGGGATAGGGAAATCATGAGAGTTGAAGTCATAACCAGAAACAGTCTGCTCAAGGAAGTAGCGTAGAAGGAGGAGATTTGGGGAGAGGGGAGCAGCAGAAGAGGGGCAAGAGCTTTATGGACTGCCCCTATTGGAGGATGAGTGGACGGGGGAGGATCTGTGAGGACCTGGGCCAGGGGTGGCCATGATGGCTAGCCTAGGGTGGGTGAGAACAAGGCTCAATTATAGAGATGAAGCCTCAGCGACTGGCTGATTTTCGTGTGTCAGGATGGTTGCCACCCATAACTCTGGAGTTTTGTATGGCTGAAACCAGTAATATTTTCAAGTGTGAGGGAAGTAAAGAGTGTGGAACGTGTTGAAATAGCTCAGGAGGCACCTCGATATTTATATGCTCTGTCAGACTGGTCACAGGCTATATCTTACCCCTATATGAACTATGCATCTAGTAACAATTTCCAACTTCTTCCCAAAGTGTGAACACAGTTTACACTTGACAATTTCTTTCATCTCACTTGACTTCTGAATCAGAAAACCATGATTTTTCCTGAAGGTGCTCTCACACATAAGTTCATTCATCATAAACCTTCTTCATGAATATGGAGTCTTGCTTACCATTGCATATTGATAATGGTCTCCATCCCCCTTCTTGGGACAATTCTTTAATTTTACCTGTATTTTTACCCCTGAATCCAGACATCATCACTACCCTCAGTGGTGTTTTGGACCTTCAGCTCTAAGATTTTAGCAGAATATTCCTGAAGCCATTCAGGATCTTCTGTGAAATTTTCAGCTAAGTTCCTTTCCTTTTACCCTCTGTGTTGTGATTTGTTTCTCATTTTCCCCTGTTTGTTGCGATTTTGTCAAGTTGTTTATCTGTCCCACTATTGCTTTTAGTTGCTCTACCAACTCTTATCATCTTTTCTTATCTATAACTCTTTACCCCACTACAACACTAGTCTACCCCACTTCACCTTATGCCTTTCCACCTATCTTACCAGGTGGTAGCTACCACAAAGGTCCCTCTCAATGATGATAACCCTCTTGTTTCCTCTTCACCACCTGACCCCAGCACCCCTGCTGCCAGACAACCTCCTAGACCTGATCTTGCAATCCACAGGATTAGAAACACAGCTAGCAGAAGTGTTACCCCACTCCCCTCCTCTATTACATCCCCTTTGCAACAAATTTGGTCCTCTTCTCCTCCCCCTCCCACCTCTGCTGTAAGGCAAAAACAGGTCACTTTTGAAGAATTACTTTTTGAGCTTGTTGACCAAATCCTAGATGTTAAGAAAACCTTTACTCAAGCAGAACAGGACTTCCTCAGCCAACTTATTCTCACTATCAGCAGCTATCCTGACAACTAGATACCTGATGCTCCACCAATTCCTCCCACCTCTTCTCCTCCTATTCCACAAGCTATTGAATCCAGACTTACCAAGCAAGAGGAGACTTTGAACCATATTCTGACCAGACTTGACCAACTAACAGCTTCTGCTACCACCACTCCTGTCACTCAAACTGGAAAGAAGACTTGAGCTAATATTATTAAACAGGGCAAACGATCTACTTCCACTTCTACTAGCTCAAAAGCCTCAAAAAAGCGCCCAGAACCCACACCAGAGCCAGAGAGAACGCTAATTGTCAAGCCCATCACTCCTCCTACCAACTTCAACCCACTCCAGATCAGAGACTCCATTAACAGTACATTGACCAATGCCAAACTGACTATTTCTATTGTTCTTATTAAACTTTCAGTTAACAACAACATAGTGAGTGAGGTGAAGCATGGTCCCAATGCAGCAGACCTCAAAGAGAAGAAAAGTGTGTGGAGTCATCTAGTTCCTGTTCTACAAGAGATTGTGATTAGAGAAAGATGATATAAACTTGTGGCCCACACTAAGACTCAGTTGCCGTTACAACCAGAGCGAAAGAAACAACCACACCAATTCTTTCGCCGAGCTTGCATCTCATTGGTTAATGACCAATTCTTACCACTTCATTCCCCACTTTGAAGACCTTTTATCAACAAATCTTCCCTACGTATTTGTTATTTTATCACCTCTATCAACAGAGTCCTTGCAGCCTACCCAATAGACAAAGGGGCATAAGGAGGGGGGTGGAAACCCCCTTGCCCCCCCATTCAACGCCTGCCGCTCTGAAGCCCCCACCTCTCCTGATGACACCAGGATGGAAGAAGATTCCCCTTCTCCTGTCCAAACAGTTGTCTCCCACACCTCTCATTCTGCCCATCATGTTGAATCTACCACCCTTGAATCTCTCCAAGACGAAAGAAATGCCCTCATCAATCAGAACAAATCCTTGGCTGATTGTTACCAATACCTCTTGACGACCTTTGAGGCCCTTGAGAAACACTTGAAAGTTGTTCAAGAACATCACATCAAGGATACTCAGGACCTAAAAGATCAGATTACCACACTTACAACTCAACTACACCAGCAGCACAGTAAACAACCTGCTCCTGCCACCACAACTACCTCCCCATCCAGACCAATTGCACCACTCCCTACTCTTACCTGGGCCCCAAAAGCTGCCAGAGCACCTGCCGCCCCTACCAGTACACCTCCAACAAACAAGAAGGCAATTCCTTCTGTTTTGACCAAACGCGACTGTACCATTATCCTTGAGAGAAATAGCACCATACTCCATGACTACACCAACAACCTCACCATCAGAAACACTATCAACTCTGCAATCAAGCCTCTTATTGCTACTATAGAGTTTACTACAAACCATAACAGAAAAACTTATCACCAAAGACAATACTCCTGCCCTCTCTGTCCTCAAATCTCACCGCCCTGCCATTGAGGAAGCCATACGAGCCACCATACCTGCAGCAACTGGACTTAGGAAGGATGCAATCTGGCACAAGGTTATCATCCACCGCATTCCTACCTCCAGTTCCTTTACCACTGTCCAGTCTAAAGTCCAAGACTTCAACCCTAGCATCCACCTCCCCTACCCTTCTAGATGGCTCACCACAGAAGCCCAGCATTCCAAGAAATCAGCATCCACCATGCTTCTTACAATTGCAGGCAAAGATGCAGCAACCAAAGCCATTACCTCTTGCCTTTCCCTCTTAGGCAGAAAGTTCAAAGTTCAGAAATATCTTATCTTTGGACCAGATACCCAATGCAACAACTGTTTAACCTTTGGACACTACACCTCTAAGTGTGCAAACCACACCCACTACAATCTATATGTTGGGCAACACTTAGCCTACCTTCGCACCTGTGGCCAATCTGACTGCCCTCCGAAGGGCAAAGAGTGCCTTCACACCACCCTCAAATGCAGCAACTGCGGAGATCCACACCAGGCATGCTTCAAAGAATGTCTCATCTACCTTAGCGCACACCAGGAAGCAACTTAGAGGAGGAACAGGGCTGACTAGGTTTACACATGTATTTCCTTTTATTGGTTAGGCATTTGGTGGAGTGGAGGATTTGCTATGTTAAAGGGGTTGTTAGCATTTATGCCGGGGGGCCAACGAAAAGTAGACACTATCATGTAGTAGGAGGTGGATCACAGACTGGACACACACGTGTCCCAGATGTATTGTAGTTCCTGCTTCATAGCCTTTAGGCTCCATAAGCGTAATGATCTATAATAATAATAATAATCAGATTCCCCTACTGCTCATCTTTCATGAGAACGGAAGTAGGCTCAGTGAGGAGTTTGATCACTACCATCCTGGAGTGTTAGTGGAATTTAATTCCAGTGTCTACCTGAAAGAAGATCTTTTTTTAATAAACATCATTCACTACCTTATTTCTGCTCTCAAAGGTATGCCAACCTGTTTTGCCCTAGACCTAATAGGCTCACACAAAACACGTCCGGTTCTCGCAGCACTTTGTGGGAATCAAATTCTTTTATGTCTCATTCCTGGAAGGTGTACCAATTTGGTACAACCTCTTCATGTTTCTATAAACAACCCTTCAAAAGAAATTATTCGCGACCTAACAGATCAAGCTATTCCTGACTGTAAAGAGGCAGACGAGATAGAATAATAACATGTGAGACAGAGACCAATTCTCACAACTTGGTCTGCTGGTGATGCATTTGACAAATTTCATACGGAGAAGTTTGAAATTATTTCACGAGCATTCCACAAGATGGGTTTATCACTTCCACCAGATGGCTTATGTGATAGTGAGCTTGACATTAAAGGGTTTTCTGGGTTGGAATTAGGGAATTAGCAGAAGGTGGAAAACGAGAATCTCTTTGCCAATTTTAAGCAAAGTCATGATAATTATAAGGAGATTGAAATTTCTGGCTAATGGAGAACTGTTCCTAGTTAAACATTTCTTTGCTTCTCTTGTTCACGTAAAATCAGAATGTTCTAAGTCAATCAATGGTCGCTCAGGATAGGAAAGCCAAGACTGCCACTATAGATACCATCCCTGTAGGGAGATACCCAATTTGACAAAACAATAGAGAATTTGCTCATGGAGACCTAGGTGGCTGTTAATAGGAATTGGACCTAGGTCTAAAAGTGAGTTTGCGCAGTAGGTGTAGGTAGCTCTGTAGCTGGAATATCAGGATTGAATATCTTACAGTAGGATAATATCGCATTGCCCTCAAATTTGTTCCCTAGGTTGCTGGCTATACAAGTGTGGTTGTACTCACACTAACTACAATAGGACAGGTAATAATCTACTACTGAATGCCCAATACTATCATCAACAATAGCTTTTAATAAAATGTAAAATGAGAGTCGTGTTGTTGGTGATTTGTTGTTCTGCAGTGATCAGATTTCTTCAGGTCTGAAAAGCCCAGTTTTACACTTCCTCCAGGTCTCGCAACCCACCTGGGTGTTCAAGACTTTTCAGTTAGAAAATAATTTGTTTTCCTGCCCCCTAGGTCTCCTTGTACGAACTCTCTCATACGGTAATTAGTTGTCAGGTAAGCGACAATACCAGGGTCATAACCTGTTGCGAATTGGTTCTCAGAAGCTGTAATTGTATTTCAGAGATAGAAAAAGTAAGATAAAGAAAAAAGAAAATGAGGAATTACATACAAGCAAACACTGTCAAACCTCTACTGATGGGTGAGAAGAAAAAGCATAATTTACGCGGAAAGTATAAGTAGTACCAATGTACACTTGTATTTGAAAAGTCCTCGTAACCATCAACCACATCAGCTACAACTACAGTCATTGAAATTGTTACTTCAGTGACAGGTCACATTTTCGGTTTTTGACCAATCGCGATCCTTGGAACCCATCTCACGATAGCCTCAAGTCTTTATGTTTTGAGCTTCCTACTCATTAGATTTTCATGGTTTGGAAGATAGATTTATCTCTTCCATCTCATATTTATCATTCCTCATCTATCCTGACCTACCTACGATCGGTTAAAATGGTTAAACGAGGTTCAACATCTTTTTCAGCGACCAAGGTTGCCAAATCGGGTTTGATTACGGCGAAGGCTCTCGAGAGAGTTCTGAAGTTGGAGAAGGAGGTTTCGTGGCGTCGGCACCACGTTTCGGTGTTGTTGAAGAGGAATCACAGGCGAGAGTTGCGGCTTGGTGAGGTGTTGGTGGAGCGGAAGAAGGAGGAGGAGAAAGAGGTAGTGGCTGTGCCCAAGAGGAGTGTGGCTGATGAGGAAGAGGCGGCTGGGGTCCCAGACCCCGTGATGGTGAGCCGCATTGTGGCGGTGGGTGATGAGGATGTGGTAGTGTTGGGTGTGGCTGACTCTGTTGTGGCGGTGTCAGTTGACGATGATGGAGAGAAGAGGGGAGTACGGTAGCTTTGGTGAGGCTACCGGGGGGGATTAAGAAGAGGAGGGTGGATGGGGATGGAGGGAGTTTGGAAGTGACTGAGGATTTAGCAGTTGTGAAAGCGCTGTTGGGTCCAAGAGGGTCAGTGGAGAGGGATGGTAGAGTGGCATCTGGCGTGCCGAATGGGCCGAGGGGGCCTGTTGGTCCTAGGTTTGGTGTTGGTCCAATGATAGGGAGAGGGAGAGAGAGGGGAGTGGCCTCCCCAGGATATTTTTTTTCTTTGCCGTCTGGGCCAGTTGCCCGAGACCGTGGAAATAGGCCTGCAGGGCCATGGCCAGGGAGCAGGTAGGGCTTTGACTGACATGGATAATGGCACCTGGCACGCATCTGTTATGTGTGAAGGATGTGATTGGGGTAGGGATTTTGTGGGCCTCCTGATCATCTCTGGATCCCGCCTTCCAAATCTGGGGGAACTTCGGAAAGGGGTAGGTTATCTTGTTAGTGTTGGTTTACTAATGGAGCAGCTTTATCGGGCCTTATGGTGACTCGCTTGGGGTGCCGTTGGCTACCGGGACATAGGGTTGAGTGGTTTGGTTGTTTTTTTTGTTAGTTATTGGAGCTTTACTTGTGGTCTGTGGGTCGTGGTTATAGGTTGTTTGGAGTGGACCTGTTGTGTCAGGTGGCCTTGTGTATGTAGGCCGTATGCTTTAATGTAGCTGGGGTGCGTAAAATGGAAAAAGTTTATTAAAAAAAAAGTCCTCGTAACCACACAGGTGACTGTGGCTGGGCTCTAACACGTGACAAGTACCACGCCTATAATCATATGTAGTCTTGGGTACTTGTCGCAGTGAGCAATAAATCTCTATTAAACAATAATGCCCATAATCCAAATATACCACTTCTACCCAGCTACTCTAAAGCGTACGACCCTAATCAAAACATGCCTACAGGTTACGAGGACTTTTCAAACGCGAGTGTATATCGCAACAGTAATGAATGAGAGCAGACGTAGACACCCTCACTTAATCACCCCTACCCACAGGTACAGTGCCACCTACTGACGAACACTCCCAGGCGACTTCACAAATCCTCACTCGTAACCCCTCGTCTCCCGCCATGCCCCCCCTGTAAACAAAAAATACCGGTACTGTGCAAGATAAAACAAAATACCCGGTTCATGCCCCACCACGCAACACCACCCACCCCAACCAGTTAACCAACCATCACGCTTCCAAAACGAAAATTTACCCTAGTCCATCCTTCCATTAAAACATAAGCTGCCCACACGACTGAGCGCAGCACCCCAATCCCAACCCCTCACCCCCTCAATCTACCGGTACGTACGGTACATATCTTTACAGCACGGTACTTGTATTTTACTGAGTACTGCTCCATCACACCCCGCACTCATCCCATCCCAGCCATCCCAGCCTATCCATCCATCCATCCATCCATCCCCCAATTTCATCAACTAATTCACCCACTCATTCATTCATTCATTCATCCCCGTTCCCAAGCGGGGGAAAATAGCCCACTTATACATACATACAACGTAAGGCAACGCAACTCAAAGCGGGGGTAAATTATGGCGGAGGAAAGGGGGGCGTGATATCATTTGCGCGATTTTGTCCCGACATCGGTACCTGAAGATGGCCGTTGGGTTAGATACCGTATCGCGAATATAGGAGACAAATCGAGAGGAAATGAAGGGGAACGCACGGAATCTAGCGATCTATAGGGTTTCTATCGTTTCCTCCGTATAACCTATCGGCTTGGTTCGGCTTGGTTCGGCTTGGTTTGGTCTGGTCTGGGGAGTGTTCATCGAACGAATTGGGTAGTCTCGGTGGGATGTAGTAGTAAATATCTCTTCCGTATAAGTGGGCCGTTGAGGGGTGGGGACGCTTGCTCAAGTTTGGCTTACAGTGCTTTACCAGAGACGCTCGCACCGAAAACCCCACTCCACGATGCAGTAATACATCGACCCAGAAGGATGAGAAGATATGAAAACAAAGTCAGGTTAACACCTACAACTCGAGCGCAATAACGATGATGCAGCAGCACCCGAACTGCGATAATGGTGCTCGATAGATTTATACGCCCGAGTACTGTACTACGGTATACTTATTTGTTTAGAACCCTTTCGTAACCCTTTCGTGTATTCCTCTCCCAAGATGGCACCAGTAACCTAAGGGTAAAAAAGACGGCCAGCTCCAGATCCAAGTATCAGATCAAAGGAAACAAATGGGCCACTGGCCTCACTTTTCCCCTTTCAAACGCCCAGTACCAGTATGATACTATAGAAAAAAACGAAAATATAAACATGACGGATGGGCGATGTATGATATGAAGAAAAAATATCTCAGAGTATCGGAATACCGGTAGTGAAAAGGTTAAAACCACTATAAGCTGATGAGAAATTTCAATTTTTGTTTCTCACCCTCTCGTCCTCATTCCCCTAAGAGGCCAAAGCGAATCTGTATAGAAGAGAAGAAGAAAAAAGAAAAAAGAAAAAAAAAAGTATAGTTTATCCACAAGTGCCCTAAACCGGACCCATACCATAAAATATTACCAACTCCGATTCCAGCCCAAGATTGGTTTGGTCCACCGCCAGTAGCTACTGCTATGAGCAAACCCCTATTAATCCGGGCGCACAAGGAATAAGTAAAAGCAGAGTCGGAAGGAGAAAGAAGCTAAAGCTATATAAAAAAAAAGCCACCTCTGGGAAACAAAACTACCACGTCATTATCGTAACAAGCAATCGAACCCACCAACCAGATAATCCTCGGCGGCCATGCAAAAAAAGGATAGGAACTCGGCCACGAGAATTGTAAAGCAAAAAAGAGCCAAAGGAAATTTGGGAACGAAAATGCAAAAATGTGAACAAAGAATTGAGAAAAAAGTGAAAAAAATCAAAAGTGAAAAAAAAATAGGAATCACTGTCTAAAAAGAAAAAAGATACAGAAAATCACCCAAACAGTAAAGAAAAGAATGATCGTAAATAAAAGAAGAGTAAAAGGAAGGGTACAAAGAGAAAGCCGAGAAAATAGCACCACCGGTAAAGAAGAACCCACAACCCTATGACCCATTTTCCTTTTTCCTCGTAAAAACAAATGAATACTGAACACTACTCGAACCCAGTCAGACTGATGAGAACAGGGAAAACGGCATCCCTTCGAAGGAATTAAAGAAAGAAGTAAACGCAACCCATCTTCCCTTTTAATATAGAGTTCAAGAAAAGACAAAAGGAAAACAAAGTACAGGTATGTCCGGCAGATATAAAAACAAGTGAAGAGTACTGAAGTTAGCAAAAAGCCGGGACAGACAGGGAACAAGAAAAGGCAAAAAATAAAGCATGCATCCATTGTCTCTAGCGGTTGACGATCAGAAAGACCAACTTTTATATAGTAAGGTTCGCCGGGAAGAAATATTTTTGAAGCAATCACCAAACCATGCAAACTGAGCGGAAAGGAAAAAGGAAAGGAAAAAGGACTCAGGCGGTGACGGGTTGGCAAAAGTTCGCCATCATGTACCCATCAGGTCTCTGGCAAACAGAACAGCCACAGGGATGTCCGCCAGGCCAAGCACGGTGAGAGTGATGATAATTTGATAATGCCGGAAGCTGATATGTGGATGATCGGGTATGAGGCGCAAAAGCGCCAGGCCACCCATAAGCATATCCCTCAGGAGTTGTCGGGCCAGTCTCCGGGGCCGATGGAGGGGAATATTCTCCGGGGTTCATGTACCAGTACGAACTCTCAGGCTGAGATTGTTGAGGGCGAGGCAGGTGCAAGGCTGGATCATTCAATACGCTTAAGGGGTGGTAGGCCTGTGAAGACGGGTACAAGGGTGAGAAAGCTGTCGACTCGGCGCGGTGGTGGCGAATATTAGTGTTGATGGGCGCAAGCGCTGGAATAGCCGCCTTTGTCCCGTTTTTTCTAACCCATGTGTCCCACATTGTCGTGTACTGACTGAACCCTTTCGTTCCTTCGGGATCGACATGCAAATCCCACCCAATCTCCTTCAGCCAATCCTTCTCCAGAGTATTGAGTTCGTTCACGGGAAGGCCCGTGACCTCAGACCATGACTTGTTCTGGAAGGTGTTATCATCTAGAAACTTGCTTGCGAGCAGAAGAGCGATAGTGATCATCCGATAAACGTGATCATGCCGCGATGCGGTAGGGAGGGGCTTGGTCATCCGTCTCTGCAGATATACCAAACCAAGCAGTATAGTGGAACTTGGCAATCTTGTTGAAGATAAAATTTGCAGAACAAATTTACGGAATTGCTGAGGTAGTGCACGGTCAGAAACTGAACGTTGATAAACACTAGAAGTAATGTTAGCCAAAGAGCAAAAGGGACAAAAGGACCCTCAAATACTAACAGTTGTTGAGCCATGACCCCAACAAATTCCGTCATCTCCTCCATGTCATAATCTAAGTGCGCAGATACCCCACCAACTGGTTTCTCTTCAGGCTGATGAACAGGTTGCTCCTGCTTTCTCGGCTCCTGTCTGTGGCGATAGGATTCCTCAAGAGGCGGCAATTCCAATCGCCGGCCAGCTGGCACAGGCATTGGCAGTGACAAGGTCGGCACAGGAAAGTACCGACCAGCAGGATGGGTCAAGCCAGGTGGTGGTAGACCGGAGTAATTGCCCTGTTGTTGAGAAACAGGGTATGATTGTCCAGGAGCATGTGAATATGAAGGCATTTGCTTCCGACCATATGTTTCCATGGGATTAGAGTCATAGATGGTACCCTTCTCAGACATCGCCAGTCCCTGCGAGCCCATTGCGAACTGATGAGAGTTAAGCTGAATGCCTCCATTACAGCCACCATAGGGCGCAAGATAGTCAGGAGGGGTGAGCGGGAGGCGAGATTGAGGAGTAAACATGCAGGGCATGGTGAGATTCGAAGTCTTGGGGTGGCGGAAAAGAGCCGCGTGGTCGAGAGTACGCCGACTTTCAAGAATCAACATAATCTCGTTAGCCATCTCCCGCTCGAAATTGGCGGGGCGAATCATCTAGCGAGATAACTCCAGGACAGCCTTCTGTCCTCTACTACTCACCTCACCAGTCTTTTCCTCCTTCCTTGACTAAGAATGTGTAAACTACGACGGATCGTAGGCACACGAAACTAAGTTTGCGGTGTGGAACCTAAACTCGATTGCCCATTCAAGAACGCAGCTACTGAATATCAAGGAGCAGATGGCAGGGGCTTTCCAGTCGAAAAGAGTCCGATGTTTATCGTGAGACAAGCAGCAGGGCGTAGGTAACTGCCAACGAATGTCGAAATGCTAAATCTTCCAGGTTGAAATAAAAGGTTTTCGAGATGAGGAAGTTAGAATTCAAAAAAAAAGAAAGAGAAAATCAAAAGGTAAAGTGGATGTGCGAGCGCCGGAGAGCGAAGACGAAATGCTAAGTTAATAGGTCCGCGATTCGCTATGTTCTGAGGAGAAAAATCTATTGACAAGATGGAGAAGAGACGGGAAGATGTTCGTGGCGCTGATTATCAAAACCAAAGAAAAATCGTGACGGAGAGTGAAGAAAAGCCGATGGTAGCCAGCAACGTGAATGTGACGAGGACGCCCCAGAGAAAGACGTAAAGGAGAAGCGTAAATATGTCCGAGGGGATAGTTGATTACCGGTAGTCGAGAGAGAAAGAGAGAAACCTTCGACCGTGCCTGTGGTGCTGTTGCTGTTTACTTTTCTGCCGCCTGGGAATCTCTTTCAATACTCCAACCGACCGTCGAGTGGGAAGGAGAAGAGGTTGTGTGAGAGGTTGGGGGTTGTGGAACGGTTTTTATTATTCGAGGAAGGGTTGACAGACAAGCGGATCCTGGCAGGGGCAATGATTCGACGCCGCAAGTTGTAAGATTTTCACCCTACTCACAACAGCCCAAATCCAGTAGACTTATTCAATGAAGAATACCGTCTGATAACTATTTTTTTCCCTTACCTAAAGGGAAACAAGCTGAGAAGGGGAAAAAACAAAGAAAAGGAAAATCCTTGACGTTTGCTTTTACTTTTTTTTTCTTCCTATTGATTCGGGGAGAGAGGGAGAAAGGCTGAGAGGGAAGGGAGGGAGGGAGGGAGGGGAGAAGCGAGAGAGAGAGGAAGGGGCTCAGATTGAGAAAAGAATGAAGCCGAAATTGGAACAGGGGCCGGCACAAACAAGAAAGCGGCAGCGAGGGAGAAAGGGAGAAAGAGAGAAAGAGAGAAAAGAGAAGGAAGGAAGAAGGGAGAAGAGGCAGGCAGGCAGGCAGGGAGGCAGGCAGGCAGGGAGGAAGAAGGGGAAAGCGAGAAGCGTTGCGTTGCGGTGCAACTTGCAAGGGCCAGTTGGTGGGCGTGAGGCAACGAGAGAGAGGGAGAAGGAAGAACGCGCGATGGGCAGGACGGAGCAGCAGCGCCGACCGGAGATGTCAAGATTTTTATTTTTATTTTTTCCCTCTTCTAGGGAACTGACCGTTTGACCGTGGTGCATCGCACGCAAACGTCCGGTCTACCCAAAAAGAGACTCGAATTGCAAGCCTTTCTCAATAGTGAATTAGTGAAACCTGGCCAGTCCGTTAGACTTGATACACTTGTGAAGAGAGGTAAAATAATTTCTCCTCCATCCTCTCCATTTCCCCATTATCCGGGACTACTGTAGACAGGAAAGAGAAGGAAAAAAATTAAATAAAAAAAAAAACCTCCTTGGTGAGGAAGGTGTACCATACTACCGTATCGTAGGAGCAGCATTATATTATGGCAGTCTGTTCTGGTGGTGGCCTCCTTCCTCTCTCCCTTTGGTACAGTAATCCATGATGCCCAGCATAGGGTGCGGTACGGTGCCCACCTCCATCCCTCCAGTTCAGTTGGCCATTCACCAGCACCACCTCCTGCTCCTCGTCCTCCACGATACCGTAGACTCGACTACTGGTACATGCCTGTGCTAAACCAGCTATCCACCGACCCGCTAACACTGACCGCTGCTTCTGCTTGCCACTGCCATTCCCAGTCAAAGGTCACCCAGTCACTTTTTATTTTATTTTTTCCCCCACCTCACACTCACCACCCTTCCCAGTTTATTGGCTCTTCCCACCCTTCCCTACCACCACACTCATGCCCTCATTCACTCAATCATCCATCCCTCCTCCATACAGCTCCACTCCTCCGCTCCTAACCTCATGCTGGTGCATCCTGTTGCGGGTCCTTCACTGCTTTTCGCGCTTCCCAGACCAAGCTCGCTGATGCTCACCACCTTGGAAGAGAAGAGGGGGTGACACTGCCACACGACAACCACTCAAATTTATTCCTCGCCCTCCTCAACTCCCCTCTCCCTGCTCGCCATCCAAACCAACTCTTTCCTCTTCTGGAAGAAAATATTCCGCGATGATGTCTTGGCTCACCCAGTGTGCAGCTTCCGCCCCCTTTCTGTCAATTGTTTCTGCCCATCCACGCATACCTGCCACTCACGCTTCCTGTTCCTCTGCATGACAAGGATTTTCCCGCCCGACTTGGTGAGTGAAAGAAAAGAAGGAAAAACGAACGAAAAGGAAAAGAGAGAAGAAAAAAAGAAAGAAAAAAGGAAGAGGAAAAAAGGGAGAAAGGAAAAGAAAAGAGTGAAAGCATGGCTCAACCCGAGCCCATGACCCATTCAGCCAGTCAAACCCATTCTCCATCCTTCCCCCTCTCTCCAATGACTAGAGTCTTCCTCGCCACCCACACCCGTCCTACACTCGAGTACGGGGCAGTGGATAAACCTGTATGAGTATCGAGTTTTTTTTTATCTGTCCTTGCAAAGGGCCCATGTAATGCCAACCCTATCGGACTCAAGCCCAAACGGTTGTTCGGCAATAGTATTGGCTAGTTCCTTCTCCCTTCCCCCTCTGGCTCTCCATTCTTCCTCCTCCTTTTATTCCCTCTTTCCCCTTCCTTCTCGTTTGTTTCCTCCTCCATACTCTCACTCCCTTTATTGGTAAATCTCTAACCAGGGCTAAACGCTTCTGCCTAGCACTCACTTTTTCACCTTCAATAATTATGATAGCGCCTCGCCTTAACTCCATGTTCTTCAGCTTTACCACTTCTGTTTTTTTTTATCTGCTTTTACTTTCTTTTTTCTTCTGGCAGCGCTAATCAGCGAACGCCAACATGGTTGCCGACAAAACCGATACAAGTACAGTACTCGTACGGTACGGTATTATTGTACAGTACTAGTACTGTACGGTGTAGTGCCGGACACTGCCAATCGACATGTGTCAATCCGCCGTCGCTTATTAAGCACCAATAACTTTCCTAATTGGGTTAAGTTATCACACAAAGTGAAATGATCGGCGATGTTTATTGTTGCATTAGGCATTGTGCTGCCAAGATATTACCTGATACAGTATTAATTTGGCCCCTCCTCCACCAAAAAATGGAAATCTTTGAACTGCTCTAGCACAACAGGAAGTTCATATTTCCTTAAACCCCTCTATAATTCTTTAGACAGCCATCAAATAAAGCCTTATACAGAAGCTTTTGGGCTTTTGAGTTGTTGTTGACTTAGAAGAGTTTGAAGTTGGTTGTACTTTGGGTTCGCTAAAGTGGTGATTGGCATTGTCCGGCACCATAGTAGTACGGTACTCGAGCACCAGCACCGGTATTCTGATCGCCTGGTCTCTGATCATCCATCCATCGTCAACGAAAAACCCCGAATGGGAGGAATCAAAATTAGCTCTCAGTTTAATCACCTTCCCCACACCCTCCAATGCATCTAATGTTTTCGCTTTCCCTCGGTCCTTGCAGTTTAATATTTCCCCAAGATAGTCTACCGGTATTAGAGGGTTTGCGCATGGGGACCTAGGTGGCAGTTAATAGGAAATGGACCTAGGTGCAAGAATGAGTTTGCGCAATACCGAAGATGGTGGATTGAGTAGGGTAATATCGCCATGCCCTCAAATTCATTCACTGCTCAAATTTGGATTCCCAGCTGCTGCACAAGCCAGGCACTAACAATGCTGGCTGCCATAGAACAGGTGATAATCTGCTACTGAATGCCCAATACCACCATCACCAAAATCTTTTAAAAGGAGCTGTGTTGCTGCTGACTTATTGTTCTGAAGTGATTGGATTTCTTCAGGTCTGAAAAGCCCGATTTTACACTTCTTCCAGGTCTCACTACCCACCTAGGTGTCCAAGACTTTTAGGTTAACAGAAAATAACCTGTTTTTCTGCCACCTAGGCCTCTTTGCGCAAACTCTCTATTCACAGTGAGTTGATGAAGCACGCTAAACATCGAGCTGGTCACCTTCCCTGACTAGATGACGCTTCGAATAAGAAATCATGACACCTCCCGGAGAGAGGAGGGGAGAACGTGTGTTGACAATGACAAAACGAACGGTCGAACGAACGGTGGAGTGCTGCACTCGCTCCGTCTGTCCCAAAATGACCAAGATTTGATCTGAAAAGAAACATGCAACCTCTCTTTCTTATTTTTTGTTGCTCTCCTCATCCTCCATCCGCCTTGGCTTCTGGACCAATACCGTAATCCAGGTGAAAGAAACTAATTATACCTTGGCCACTCTGGGGAAGCACACGCTCCCAGGCGACCCATCATTTCTGTCCTCTCTTGCTTCCGTCATCTACTCGAGCACCTCGTATCATGCGCTTGCTCCAAAGTAAGAAACCGGAAACTGTGGAATTGTGGGGCCCCCAGACCTACTCCCCCCTCTCTTACCTTTGGAAACCAAGTGTGCATCAGCCGAAGCCGGGCTCATCCCATAACCAGCTCGCTTGCTATCATGCCGCTTGAGGTTAAAACCAGAGCAACATGTTGCATAAAGATTTTATTTTTCTCTCAAATCCCCTGAGCCCTGACCCACCCACAGGTGAAAATTGTACGAGGCTGCCGACAAAAATCACCGGTAGAATGGCATGTAATCGTGCCAAGGTTGCGGCGTGTGGCCGCAACCCCGGATGTTTCGCAGGCTCACAACCTGGGCACTCCTACAGAGTGCCTGACAGCTCAACAAGAGATTGTGGCTCAACGTTACTTTGTGGCTCACCATACTAAATATGTGGCTCAACATCACTTTGTGGCTCAGCATAGCTTTGTGGCTTAGCACAATGATTTGGTTTGATGTGACTTTATTGCTCAAGAAAACATTTAAGCTTATAATTACTTGTATTAAGCAACTAGAAAGGTTGTAAAAACAGATGCAGAGCAGAATAGTATATTTAATACATTTCTCAAATTATATTCAGCCACAAAATTACATTGAGCCACAAATTTAGTATGGTGAGCCACAAAGTGACATTGAGCCACAATCTCTCGTTGAGCTGTCCGGCACTCTGTAGGAGTGCCCAGGTTGTGAGCCTGCAAACATCCGGGGTTGTGGCCGCACGCCGCTACCTTGGCACGATTACCGCCCAAACTGGTCTACTTCGCATTCTTCATTTAATGCATCCCGAAGCTGAAAAAAAAAATGAAAATTCAGATTATGGTCCAAAAATCCTTCAAATATCTCCTCAAGTGCTCACAGATCTTTAAAGAGTCACTGGATGCTTTGGCATGAAATATTGTAAAGTTGAAGTTGAAAACAGCGCCAAGCCTCACCATTTCCCAGTTCTCAGGGTCAAAAGCTGTTCGCACTTTTTGATAGGATAGGATTTAGCTAGTAGATACAGAATTAGTATGAGAGTTAGATGTAGCCCGCGAACAATCAAACGCGGTATATAAATATTGAAGTGCCTCCCACGCTTTAGCAAAAATGAAAAAGCACTGGAGAAGAGATCTTATTCATATAATAAGTTTTATGCTAGAAAATCTTTTTATCATTCTATCTAGTTTTATACACATACATCACTTGAGCCTTCCTAGACAATCTTTTTCTATGATGAACATTATTGGCCTTAGTTATCTGACACAGTCTTGGAGATAGGATGTCGTCTAACAATTCGACAGACACCTCTCCCGCGTCACTACTCTCCTCCTCTCTCAAACTCTGATGAAAAGACCCTCTTTACAATCTAAGCCATTGACAAAAAATTACCCTAAGTCAGATACAGCACCATTGCGTTCTGATGCATGCGACATTTAATCGGCATCCCCTGCATACAGTGCGTCCCGTGTTGCCTGGCAACACCCACTTAAATTCCATAGGTCTGGAGCCATGGTAATACACCACATTCTGTCCTGACATATGAGACAAAGCAACTCTGCCTCCTATGCATCCAGACTCGTCCCTAAACACCATTGCACATCATGATTTACTACTGATATATGTTCACTTCAGGGACACCCCTGAGTATTTCTTGGCATAGTTCATTGTGGTTTCTCGGCACTTAGCCTCACATGTGACGGGACGAACTGTTCTCTCATCATCACCTTCAACATTCATATTCCAGGGCATCCTGCATAATACTCGACCACAAGCACATATCTGATCCTGAATCTGGCACTGAAAGGCTGCTGGGCTTGATGCCAGCCTCACGCCGGGATAAAGTACATCCCTGTCGCATCAATACTTATGAAATCGCACTACTCTTAGGGGGGGGAGTCCTAGGAAGGCTGAGAGACGATTCTGGCAATCCCAGGACTCAATGGCAGATTCCTGTACAACTGCGACACTGATTTAGAATCTGTGAACTGGATGTCATTGGGCTTGACGCCGGCTACACACCGGTATAAGGTAGGTCTCTGTCGCATCAATACTCATGAAATCGCACTACTCTTAGGGGGGGGGGGTCCTAGGAAGGCTGAGAGATGATTCTGGCAATCACAGGACTCAATGGCAGATTCCTCTACAACTGCCACACCGATATAGAATCTGTAAACTGGATATTATTGGGCTTGACGCCGGCTACACCCCAGTATAAGGAACGTCCCTGGCGCATCGATACACATGAAATAGCTATCCATTCTGGGGGGAGGGGGGGTCCTAAGAAGGCTAAGAGGGAATGGTGGTGATCCCAGAGCTCAATGGCAGAATCCTCCACAACCGCTGACGAATTTTGATTCTGTTACCTGAACGTTATGGGGCCTGACACCAGCTACACAGCGGTATAGAGTACGTCTGTGACGCACCAGTATTCATGGAGTTTGCCCCCATTCCCAGAGTTGTCTTTTGTCTCTACTAATCCTGAACTGCATGGCAGATTTCTCCACAACCGCTTAACCAATGTTGAATCTGTTACCCCGACGTCGCTGGGCCCGACGCCAGCTACATGGCGGTATGAGGTACATCTCTGTGGCATCAATACCCATGAAATCGCTCACTACTCTGGACAGGGTCTTTAGAATTTGGAACTCTGGCGATCGCTGGGTTCGATAGCTGCTTCCTCCACAACCACTTGACCGACCCCAGATCTGAAGACAGGATATTGTTGGGCTCGACGCCAGCTACACACCGGTATAAGGTATGTCTCTGGAGCATCAATACTCATGAAATCGCTTACTACTCTGGAGCGGGTCTTTAGCAGTAGGTACTCTGGCAATCCCATAACTCAATGGCAGGTTCCTTTACAACTGCTTGACCGACTTTGATTCTGTTACCTGGAGGTCATTGGGCTCGATGCCATCTACACAGCAGTATACAGTACGCCTCTGGCGCACCAGTATTCATAAAGTTCGCCTCCCTTCTAAGAGTGGTCCTTTGTCTCCACTAAGTCAGAACTCGATGGCATATTCCTGAACAACCACGTAACCGATTTTAAATACATCACTTGGACATCGCTGGGCTTGACGCCAGCTACATGGTGGTATGAGGTATGTCTCTGGCGCACCAGTATTCATAGAGTTTATCCCCCTTCTGAGAGTAGTAATATGTCTCTATTAATCCTGGACTCGATGGCAGATTCCTCTACAACATGCAGACCGAATTTGAATCCTTCACTTGGATGTTGCTGGGACCGACGCCAGCTACACACTGATATAGGTTATGTCTCTGTTGTACCGGTATTCATGGTGTTCGCCACCCTTCGGAGAGTAGTCTTTTGTCTCCACTAATTGAGAACTCAATGGCGGATTTCTCCACACCCGCTGAACTGATTTTAGGTCCGTCACGTGGACGTTGCAGGGCTCGACCTTAGCTGAACGGCAGTATGAGGTACCTCTCTGGCGCACCAGAATTCATGGTGTTCGCCCCCATTCTGAGAGTGGTCTTTTGTCTCTACTAATCCTGGACTCAATAGCAGATTCCTCTACAACTGCTGGACCGATTTTGAATCTGTCACTTGGACCTCACTCAGCTGAGCGCGAGCTACAGGCTGGTATATAGAACATTCTGAGGCAGCAAGTTTCCATAGAGCTATATGCTTCTGGGGGGGGGGAGAAGGGAGGGTGGAGGCGGGTAGTAGGTGCAATAAGCTGTATATTAGAAGAGTAGAATACTATTAGTGGCAAATTTTATACTTTTTCATGACGTGAAATATATTGTGACCTAGGTGACCAAGGTCAGAGCCAGGTAAAGGAGAGACCCTTCACTTATTTCAGTTATCTCAGGAAGAGTATGTGCACCATCTGGTTGCATCCTGAGTGTTAGGTGTGTGTTTAGTGTGTCCTGAGCATTGGGTATACACCCGGTACGTCCTGAGGATTAGGTGTGCGCCCGGTGCGTCCTGAGATTATGTGCTGTATCAGGTTGCATCCAGATTTGTGATTAACCTTCTGTGCGCCAGGTGTGTCAGACGCACATGACGCACAGGACGCAAGTTGGTGTTTTTGCTGATGGTCCTTGTGGTCCCACTCTGTTAGGAGCGTGCATCAGGACTACTATGCTACTCTCAGAACCCACAGGAGGGAACACACACCCTCCTCCCTCTCCGAGTCCAGCGCAAGACACCTCGCCTACTCTAAGACTACAAAGAAGGCAAAGTCCACTCACTGGAGCAAGTACACATCAGCAAAAAAAACAACCTGTGTCCTTCTGCGTCCTGTGCGCCCTATGAATTGGACGCTGCAGGCGTATACAATGTAAACTCCAGTTCTGGGTACGGACGTCCACGCTCTTTTTGTCCAGACGCAAAAGCTGCTGTCCGGACGCAAAAGCTTATGTCTGGATGCAAATGCTTACATTTGGAGGTACTGGGCGCAAAAGCCTACCTCCGGACGCACCAGACGTAGCCCAATGCAGTTTACACAGCAACCCTGCCCCTAGCGCAATACCTCCGTGCCCTGCATCTTCCAATGTATCCTGTCGCATGCTACCCCTTTCCCGACGCCCTGGGATCGCGAAGCCCCATCTTCCTAGCCTGTCCTGTTTACGCCCTCTTACCAGCTTTCTTCCTATGACACTGCGCTCCCTGCGGACTCTGTCCCCCGCCTTCCCACCACCCTGCTACCTTCCGGACCCCCCCCCATACCCAGGCTTTTTGGCTCACTACCTCCCGATCACCTCGCATATACTTCCTGGTCCGGCGGAAGTTCCCTGAGTCTTTACCCTTTTGCTCTCTACCGTCTGATCCCATTCTTTATCCTCCCGTATCCGGTGGGTGTCCTCCTTCTCTTTCCCTCTTCACCCTCCTGCTTACCTAGTTCTCCACAGCCCATCCCTTGCGCCGGACATCCTACCATCTGCTCCTGGGTTTGACTGTCCGCCAGACGTCCTACTGCTAGCTCCCGGCTTTTGCCCGTCTGCCTGAGACATTTCCCTACCTTCTAAGCCTACAATTACCTCTGCCTGATGACCTCTCCATACCTGTGCGGCTTATCATCATCTGCTCGACACATTATGATGCTCTATCAGCCCATCATACCGCGGACCCCCTCGTACACACCTCTACCCATTACAATTGTCACTTCCGGACGCATTTGCCATGTATATGATCTATTTTATTACATTCTCCTATTCATACACCTTCACAGAGTAGTGATAAAACAATTTTCCTCCTCGTCCTCCAGGTCAGTTCCCCTGGCCTGCAAAGGTGTATCCGCCTCCGCTACTCCTCCCAGATCTACGCCTTGATTCCTTTGCTGCTCCCGCTGCCCATGTTGTCTCCCGAGGTGAGCGCGACTGCTTGTGGGCGATTCTGATACTTCTGGCTCCAGATCAATTCGAAATTCCCACCTCGATGCCTCGTCATCATTATAATATCCAGCCGTTCTCTCATGCTTTCCTGGCTACTGGGCAATTCTGGCCTCCAGAGAGGTCCTAATACGCTCGATTATTAGACCCCGGAATCGCTCACCCATATTTCCCCATGTCGGTATCTGACATTCCAGCAGGCCTGTCTTCCTATCAGTGGACGTCTCTATAGCCTGCCCCATGGACTTGCGGTTTTCAATAGTATCCAAATGCCTTGGCCTAAAGGGATCCTGATACTGTTGAAAACCACAAGTCCGCGTTATTTATCTTACCTCCAGCATTAGAATGCGTAAAAGCCACCTTATTCTCAAAGATTCCAGACCGCCAGCATTGCAGTGAATGGCATAGGATGGCTGCTGTCAGACAGATAAATGGGCCATCGATGTTACCTAAGAATCCGGCATCCGTCATGCCTTTCCTTTTTGGGATAGTGTAACAATCCTACTCTGGTGTGGTTATTTGTGCAACAGGTAATGAACTACTCACGTATATTTAGACTATCCTTAAAGTCTCTGTTCGTTATAGAATACCGAGAGAGTATTCTTCTTTCCGAGATTAACTTATAATCTCTTCTTAGTTGGTAGACTATCTTATAGTCTCCGTATCTCAC
>Ga0307509_10000860_pt1 | contig 52311 bp, 71 predicted proteins | sample 10_EM_MG_FD_202245 | JGI IMG/M metagenome (GOLD analysis project Ga0307509, IMG submission 202245) | Populus trichocarpa ectomycorrhiza microbial communities from riparian zone in the Pacific Northwest, United States - 10_EM | ecosystem: Host-associated > Plants > Roots > Unclassified | place... | reverse complement strand
TTGGCTGAAGGGGGTGGGCTTTCTTTGCCATGGGGTCTTCTCCGAATGCAGCGGTTTGTGCCTGGGGGAAGTGTTTACTTTGGTTTACATGTACCTAAAAACAATACCACGGATTTAACAAAAAAAATAATTTTCCAATCTTTGCACACCATTGCACAAAAGACCATGGGTGATTAATTAATTTACAGGCATGATATTTTCACTACAGAAATAAATTGTTGGCCCCATTCTTCTTGTACAGTAGTTTCTTGCAATTTCTTGATCGGGGAGTATTGAGGTATGAGTTTCTAAAAATGACTATTTTTGGTGTAAAATAGCTAACGGCCCGAGTTTTTTGTCACCCGACTTTATCATACTAGTCTGCGATTTATATAATCCGCCAAAAAAATACTACGACACTGTTGAAACTGCTCTATGAAATCACCCTAGCCTACACCGGTACTGTAATGTATGATACTATTCATGTATTGTACGTCATCGAATGGTCTTCTGTCTGCTTGTTGGACTCCCCAAAACTGATCATGGGGCCACAGTAAAGCCCCTTCTTGGAGTTTCCCCAAGAGACCAACGACAAGGTGGTGATAGAAAGACCGCCCATACACCAGATCGATCCCTTGGCGCATTCAGGTTAACATCCCCTCTACATTCCCCCCTCCACAGGTCTCCAATACTCATTCACTAGATGCAAGCTACAACCATCCATCTTTCCCACCCGAGCAACCCTCGTCGCCCAGTTCAGCCCCTCTACAACCGCCTCATACACAACGCAACAAAAAGGACAAATGAATCCCGCCGCAACCATGCCTCTCCATGCGGGGCTCGATAAGATCGGAAGCTCTGTCCGGAGCCAACCGTTCATGCTTTTTCTTATAACTAGTGTCATCGCAGTTTTCAATGTCATGCCATGTCATTGAATGTCAATTGCTTGCATAATACACCGGTACCCTCAGCTCACCATAATGGCTTTTATGATGAGGAGTATGTTGCCATGCTGAGTGGCTGTTGTGATAATGCAGTACCGGTATTATGATATGGCCTTGTTGAGTTTGGGGGCGGGGCGCAGGAGCGGGAGGGGGGATACCCCCAGTCCCGTCCCAAAATTCCCCAAACGCAATAATAACGAAACGGCCCGATATCTTCTGTGTGCGTAAAAAGTGATATAGGTCGAGAGGGTGCATATTTTCTGAAGGGCAGTCTTTTGCACCTTGCTTTCCACCCTGACTTCGGAGCGCACCCTCTTCGAATCGTCTCACACCACCACCATCACCACTGCTGAAGCGACACTACAACTGTAGAAATTAGTAGAGATGGTGATAGAAGTGGAGATTGACCTACGAACCGCGTACGATGCGTGCATATCTGCAGTCAATAACAATCCTGCGCTGCACAATGTCGAGGGCCTCCAAGATGCCCGAGAAAGTTTCTCTCAGTGGGATCAGAGAATATCGACAATTCCCCAGGCGTTCACCCGGCAAGCGGTTGTCATCCTGCGGAATACAGAGAAGTCATTGGCCGACAGCGAAGTTAATTCCACACTAGTCAGCGAATTAAAAATCGCAACTGAGAAACTAGAAGAGCTCGTGCAGAAGGGTTTCGGCGACGAGGAACTCAGTTATATGTTGAGAGGATTGAGAGTTCCGAACAGTTTGTCCACTATCTTTACGACCCCCCTTTTAAAAACCCGGGCTAACATGGTATAGAGTCCACGAGGGAAGAAGGCGTCCAGAATGAGAGCTCTTTATTCATATACAACACCCTGGAGTATACCCGCGCGCTGGAAATGAGAACCCTGGGTAGCGCAGAGTGGATATTCGCGATGCCTGGGTACACAAACTGGACATCTGTGGCTTCCGAGGGATCAAAAATCCTATGGATTAATGCACCAGATGGGCTCGGAAAGACTATCCTCGCAGCTAGGATCGTGCAGGAGCTATCTCTCAGTGCCGAGGCACCTACAGCATACTTTTTCTCCTCGCATGAAGATTCAATCCGGAGAGTCGCGACAAACATATTGCGATCGTGGATAGATCAGCTATCTGCCCTCAGCGAAGAAGCAGGAAAGGCTGCCCAAGGGTTGCCCAAAGATAAAGTTGGTAAAGAAGAGGATCTGTGGCAGATTCTCGGCACTTCCCTACAGAATATAAGGAAATCTTATCTCGTTCTTGACGGGTTAGATGAGTGCTTGGATTATGACGAGGCAGCACGGTCTAGGACAGCTGGTGTTCGCGGAGTCTTTCTGGGGAGATTGCTTGATATGATTCATACTACTGGAGTGCGACTTTGTATCCTTAGCCGAGACGTTAGTGATATTAGGAGTGCGATAAAGAAGGAGCATGATAGGTCACTCGACCCCCACTCGGTTGTTGAGATCCCAACTGGCCCCGACGAGTTTGCGGCGCACTCAAAGCTTTTAGCCAACGAAATTGTTGAAGGGAAATTCGGTGAGCAAACGTCTGAGTTGAGGAGAGAGCTGATCGAGGGCATTTCTCTCAGGAGCGGTGGGTCGATGCTGTGGGTGCGGCGAGCGGCGAATCTTCTGAAACCCTGGATGTCAGAAGATCAACTCAAAGAAACCTTATCATCACTGCCGACTAGCTTGCCACAACTTTATAGGAACCTCTTGGGAAAGGTTGTTGAATTGGGCAAGGAAGAACGAGATCGGGCAAAGGAAATTCTCCGGTGGACGCTATTTGCCGAACGACCCCTGAGCGTCAAGGAGCTCACGGAAGCACTCACGATGAGAGACGGTGATGCCACATTTCCCAAAGAGCGCCTTCCTCCCTGCATAGACGAAGGCTACATCAATAGCCAAATCCTCGGTCTATGCGCCGGGCTCGTGGAGGTCCGCCGTCTGGGCGCCGCCCCGGAAACCTGGACAGTCCACATCGCCCACTCCTCTATCAAAGACTTCCTAACTAAGCGCTACCGCAAGAAAGAGCGTGAAGACCTCGGCGGGCTCTCAGAATTCATATTCTCAGACTACCATCTTTCGCACGGTATCCTGGCGAATACCTGTCTCAGCTACTCCATGCTGGAGGATATTCATATGGTCGCGACCATGGTGGACTATGACTCCTCTTCGGAATGGCCGCCACCACTACCGAGAACCTTGCCCTCTCTTTCCAAGGCACTAGAACCCTACTCCTTCCTCCAATATGCGACAAGCAATTGGGCACTCCACGCGCAGCAAAACGTTGACTACGATGCCGCACTGTACCCTCGCATCTCCGCCGTGCTAACTCACCCTCGGAAAGCCCGCAGGCATGGCATCTCCAGACCGGCATACCACAGTCCAGAATGGCACCGGGTCCTCTTCTTTCACGAGCATGCACCCGCACTTGCCGAGCCCATCTCACCGCTAGATACCTGCGTCCGCTTCGGCATCCTCCACGGCGTGAAGCTCCTCCTCCGCAATATCACCCCAGCGTCACACCCAGAAGCATATGTCCGTGCTTTGTGGATGGCAGTATACTATCACCACCCATCACTTGTCACCTTTCTCCTCGCAAAAGGCGCAGACGTAAACACCACGGGAAATTTCGGCTCTGCAGTGAAGTTCGGAAGTGCACTGCATATCGCCGTCAAGTTAAATTTCACGAGCATAGCACAGATACTGATTTCTCACGGTGCAAAAGTGAATGCGCGAGTAGGGGAGTACGGGACTATCCTGAACACCGCCGTTGCAAGCGGTAACGAACGGATAGTCGAAGTCCTCCTAGATGCCGGCGCCGACCCGAGCGAAGCGCCAACACGATACGGTAACGCACTTGTTTTGGCGGTAGCAATGCGCAAGAACGTAATCGTAGACCTCTTACTCTCCCGGGGGGCAGATATCCACGCCCAATGCGGGGCATTCGGAAACGTACTCTCTGTCGCAGCCTGCGGCGGGGATGGCTACATGGTGGAGATGCTGCTGGAGCGCGGTGCTAAGGTCAATTCTATCGGGGGCTTCTTTGGAACGGCACTACAGGCAGCTGCGGCAAAAGGAGAGTTGCAGGTTGTGAACATGTTGATAGGGGCTGGAGCGGATATTAACGTTGTCGCCGGACATTATGGGAACGCACTGCGGGCAGCGAAGGAGGGTGGTTTTGCGGAAGTTGAGAAGGTACTCATGGAGGCAGGTGCGACTGAGTGAGACTATGTGCGGATTTTGTTTTGTTTATTTTCCTCGATGGTGGGTAGGGGCGTGTCTGGAGGGGGGCGTTAAACGAACCTCTTCTTGATCTTCCATATTTAATATTGCTTTTAGTAAGAGCCCTAAACCCCTGGCGAGCGGTGGAATTATTTTCAGAGTGAAGGGTAATCTAGTTGAAGTTCCTAACCTTGGTCATCACCTATCACTCGCCCAAGAATGTATGGGTTTCATGCAGGGGATCTCGGCGTCCCCATAGCTAGACAGAAGTAGCCATAGAGCTCGGCCACCACACAGGTGTGACCTCTAGGGAGCGAATAGCCGAAAGAATAAGAAATGAATTGATAATACGAAACACAAAAATTAAATATGTATAAGTAGTTGCGGCTATAGCTGATGCGGAGGGCTGAGCTTGTGTGATAGGAGGAGCGATCCATTAGGAAAGGAAGAGGGGGGGAAGAGGGGGCTTACGATCCAATACGTATCTAACGCCATTGGCATGTTACGTGCGCGTTACGACTAAATTCGTGGTGATCCTTGACGAGTGACTCGATGGATTGCGCAATCCAAGGGCTCTCATCCAGGCACCATCACAACAGAGTGCACCCAGTATCACTCGTCCAGAGCAAAGGTAAGCAATGACTCAACGCCGATGACACTAAAGGAAAGGGAGCCCTAATAACCGTTAGAAAGAGCGATTGAAGATAGTCAAATTAAGACTAGTAATTCATTTCGAAGGGTTGGCCACCTGCAGCTAGATTAACGGTTGCGATACTCCAGCATCAGGCGCCGCTGCTCCGATAGGAGAAAGTCGTACCCTTTACAAGTCCACAGAGGCTCGGGTTTATGAGCTAGCCTACTGTGGATATATAGTACTAAGTTCCACTTCATCAAAAGTCAGAGAATCTAAATCTCTCCCTCCCTATGTCATTGCCTCCCCACTGGAGCTCCTACACTTCTTGCCGTATTTTGAAATATCATACCACACAAACAATAGAACGAAGCCCTTGGCAAATGCCCAACCCTACTGATAGTAGTGTCCCCTAGGACCTCGATAGCATTGGAAAATCCTCCAAGCTCTCTATTCCTCTCTGGTAACTCTTCTCAATGCAGATATCCCACCTGCATCACCCTCCTTCGCCTTACTTCCTACCCTGCATCCAAAAGAATCAACCTATCCTACATCACCGGATAAGCCAGTAGCAAAAATACCATTGGTTCCGGGCAAACTCGACCCACAGCTATACACCATAAGGTAACTATTATCTCGCCTAACGTCTAATCCTATGGCAAACGCCCTTTCCTAGGGATAGTAGCTGCCAGTACCATATAGACCTGGTTGTGTTTACCCAGGATTTGCAGCATTAGCATTACTAGGCCAGGCCAACCAGAATGTTCTCCAACCGCCAGAGTGGCAATAACCGCAATTCCACAAAGGAAATGCACACATGCATAAGAGTAACGCACTTACGCATTATACTACCAGCCCACTACGCCGTCAGGCCCTCCAAGGGTAGGCTCAGTGCAACACTACGAGTAGTAAGATAAAGCGTAACCCCTGCAACAATTCAATTCCACAACCCAGTTGTGCCCCACCTTCCTACCCTAGCAACTATCCATCGGTCACGGCCACCATATTCACAAGGCTGTCCTAACCCAACAGCCCATGACTCCCACAGGGCGTTATGCACCCTCATACTACTATCATACTACATTCTGTTGGGAAGGCTGAGGCTCTGGGAGAGGGTTTTGCATGACACGTATAGCCAGCCTACCACACACACTAGTTTTCGAACATCGAGGCTTGAATGGATAGGTTAAGTGGGAGTAAAATACTGATTTGTGCGAGGTATGATATCATACGATATTTGGGGGTGGATGCTGCAAAGGCCTTGGGAGGTTAGGTTAGGCTCTCGTTCAGTGGTCCGTTGATCTTCTTCGACCCACTACTGTACAGTACAGTACAAGCACCCGAGGAGACGTTTTCGTACTGTACATGACAGGGATAGTTAACTAGCAGAACAAGACCCGCCCTGCACGAAAGTATCCCCCCGTGATACTTATGCCTTCGGTGGACACCCCAGCATTGATTGACACAGGGCTGAAGCCCGGGCCTAGGACAGACTGACAGAAGGGCGCGCGCCACGATTTGGGGCGGAGTGGCGGAGGGGTGACCCCCCATCTCATTTGTGGATGCAGTCGAGTGCGCTACCGTAGTCAATCCCGAGCCAAGGAGCGCCAACCCCGGGAGCGTACAACACAGAACTCTGGTTGGGTGAAAGTGGTAATAGACGCAAATATTCACTTGCTGCTTGGAAGGGATCGAAACATCTATGATAGTACTCTACTCTTCCGAGTGCTCCGAATTCAGGAGGGCGATAAGGCCCTCGACACCGATACCAGTAAGTCCGGTATCAGCGTGGGAATGGAAGGAAGAGTAGGGAGAAAGGTGAGGTACCGGAATAGAAATATAGTAAATTTTCAAGTAGTCAAAGCAATATATGAGCCTGAACCTACCGGTAATTCAACTACGGGTATAAACATAAATCTCAAGAGATAGAGGATAACATACTACGGTAGGCGGCCGTAGATAAGTGAAGCATAAGAGAGAATATCATAACACATTAACCAGCCCCACACCATTCATACTCGTACAGTCTGGAAAGACAAGCCAGCCAAACCACAGCCCCAAAGTCCGAGCACGCTCACAGCTCAAGGAATCAATAGCTATCGAACAACTACAACAACGCAAAAGGGAAAAAAAATCGAGCAAAAATCCTTCAAACCAACCATGATATCAGTATCCAAATAAACTCATTTGTGCCTCCCGAAACCAAACAGACAAAAGCTCCCCTCAGAACTCCTACCCCCGCAGACCGCTCCGACCCCTCGACGCCGCACTGTACTCGAGTAAATACTTCCCCCCCCTTCTACCATCTAAAACCTCCCATCATTTCGCCCCGCAGCTAACGTAAATCCCTCCGATTAGCACCCTCAACAGCAAAGAACAAGCGCCGATAAGCAAGCAAAAGAACTACTCACCCGCCACCACACCCACCACTACCACACCCACCACCACATCCACTCCCGCAGGCACTACCATACCAAAACATCAGAAAAACTCCCTCTTCTCAAAAAAAAAAAAGGGGGGGGGAAAGGAAAGGAAAAGGAAAAGGAAAATACATACCCACTACTTCCTTCCCACCCATCACCACTACAACCGCCCCATGCTGGCTTATTATGTTTATGTTGACGCATAGGTTTGGCCGATGTGCCAGTAACCTTCGACTCGGGCTTTATTTCTCCCTCTCGGGAGGACCTCCTGTGGAGGAAGGAGAAAAGCATTTCGATTCAAATCAGTGCAGAGTGGGCGGTACAGGTAGAAGGGAGGACGGCAGGTATATATTATGAAAGAGAGAGAGAGCGAGAGAGAGCAAACAAGTCCCTAAGGGGGGGGTGGTCAAGTGTTTATATAAGTTACAGTACTCGAGTGCTGGTACCATCGAAATCGAACTCACATATCACAATCACATGCCTCTTTCCAAGAGTTACCTTACCGTACCGCTATTTTCTGGAGCACTGATAACTTGTAATCACTTACTATATAACTTACGGTAACATATCAGCTGCTTCAACACGCTAGGATCAATGATTCGCTACTAACTTACCCAGGCTTTCGATGAACGTCAATAACCTATATACCCGTATTATCATTTCACCTTTTTCTTACAAGTATCCCTTTCTATACATCATACGAAGAACGAATTCACAGAAATTCCCATCAAATAGAAGTGATCACTTCCCGGAGTAAAAGTTAAGGCAAATTTTGAATACGGTACCGGTAGGTGAGGAACAGTGGGTGGGTGGGGGTGCTGGCAACTTATGATATGTACCATGCCGATACAGTACCCAACTTACCCCCCCCAAACAACCTGCTCAAAACCCCTCCCCCATCCATCCGTACCTTACCGGTGCTCTAGATGTTCAGGTTTGGCTTGGCGTCGCTTGGTTGGTGCTAAAGATTCAGGGGCAAGAGGTGTTTTTTTTCTTCTTTTCCCATTCATTTATCCTATTATGTTGCTAGTATCACCAGTAGGGAAAGAGAACGGCAGCAGGGAACGTGCAGTAATAATAATGAAAAGAGGATCAAGCTCTAAGTTACTAGTGAAAATGGATTCAAGTAAATTTCCAACAACGAGTGCATTAGAGCAAGGAAATAAACCTACGGCTTCGTGCTTCAAAGCTTTAGTAAACAGTTCACATATTATATAAATATATATAATTAAAAGATTGATCAGGCACCTATTATCATAATATCCCCAACAGTATGTCTGGCTGGCTATATGCAGTTAACGACACCGGAAGAAGAAGTATGGATTATAGGAGAGTTAGTCTTACATCAGTCTCTGGCTATTCAAACTTCAAACTCTTGGAAAGCTTCATATTTAGGCTGATAGCTTGGGTCACGCAGAGTCTCGAGTACCGGTAAAAGAGGTAAAACATGTATGATATCATGAGTAAAAAAAACTCTCTAATAAAGACAAAATTTTACCCATAATTATCATACCAAGAAAAGGAAATACTGTATCATAATCACTAGAAATGAGAAGAGTAAAATTCCAATTTCTTAATCTTTAATCCCCCATTCTCTTCCTTCTTCTGAAATATATGATACCTTAATAATTATTAAATACCTTAATATTAGCAAAGACAAAAAGCTCCCTACTACCGTATCCTCATAGAGCTTTATCCTTTTCACAAGACCCCAATCCTCAACGCCAAGCCGCCACCACAAAAATTACAAAATCCCAGTCTCCCAGTGATGCATACCAGAAATACAACCCCAGCCTATCACCCAAACATTCCCCCTTCGCATCAAGTCCGAAAAAAAGAGCCCTTCTAAATCCCCCCGCCGCGACAAAACATAGACTACAGAACCACGAACCGAACCTTACCAGAAGAGGCAACCTCAACATCTCGGCGCGAGGTTCAATTATTTCCACTTCCTCACAGGACCGTACCGTATTCACTCACTCACTCACTCACTCCACTCGTCTCCTCCCTCCACCTCAACAACAGCAACAACAACAATGTCAACGATAACAAGTCCCCCAACAGCACACAAAGACCAACAACTCCCAGCGAGCGCTAAGGAAAATCATCAGAAAGCGCTCGCGGACATCGAGGTGCAGCAGAGCGCGCTACGGGAGAGGATCGCCAGCAAGCTGGCGGATAAGGCGACTTTACAGGCTGTACATGACAGCCTTCGGAAGAGGGGAGAGGATGGGAAAGTTTAGTGTAGAGGGGGAGATGGAGGTTAATCATGTTTTACCGTACATGGCTTTTTTGGAGTTACTGTATTTTGATTTTAGCAATTCGTGTTCGTGTTCCGTTGGGGGTGGTGGGATGGGAGGGACGCGACGGGACGGGATGGGATGAAGTTTTTGTGTTTCCAGCACGGATGAGGAGTAACCGTTGTGATAATATTATGAAGGAGATGCGATGCGATTTCCTGCTCCCGTATGGCGGCCTAGATTATTGCATTATGATCCTCCCCCGTCCATTCTCCAATCCCTAGCGTACTCCTGAAGATCCCAACTTGCCCCCTCCCGTGGAAAATCGACTACCGCCGCAAACCTTCACACACAGTGCGGTACTCAAAAGTACACCATCTTCCATGGCATGGCTCGATCAGACGAAAGAAAGAAACCACGAGTCTTCCCAGAAATCTACCTGACTGACGTCAATGCCGTAAGCACGGTGTTCCAAACCAACAACTTGTGATCCGAGAGAAAACAAAAAGCGCCTTTCCCGTCATATATTCGTAGGGTATCATGAACAGTAATCCGCCGCCGTAGCTATGCCAGTGGTACTCACAAATATCAGCATAAACTCTCACTATGAGCAAGAATTGTATCTCAAGGTATCGTAAATTCAATTCTAAACAACTCCCATCCTACCAAGAAAGAGGAATCCCGGGCGACACCCCACAGCCAACTCTAGTCCCTCCCTCTTTCTTCCGGGAGACCTCAGCCCGTCAGGAAAGCCTCCAAAGCACCCTATATACCCAAAGCCACAAAGCAACACCAAACAACTCGCATTTCATATATTCAGATATCATTTACTTCGCCCCTTTCCCTCTCGCGCGCTCCTATCCCGGCCAGTCAACAAGATGGAAAAAGGGCACTCTAAGCCAATCCCCAACATAATATCTAAGCGTTCAAACCCACAGCCCCCCACAGCGCCTCATTCCGAATCGGAAGCACTCCCTCCATCACCCCCCTCGTCATCTGACTCCTGCACAACATCATCCCCAGCTGTCATGGCGTACTCGGCCTTCTGCAGCGCAAAGCGTAGCTCGGTATCTCTTGGGTCGACAATGTCTATAGGTCTTTGCTTGGCTTTATTCCGTATCCTATCACTCTATCAGCTCCCGCCAAACAATCTACAGCCTGGGGAGAGGAAGGGGGGATAAAAACCTAGGATCAGCCCCAGCGTCAATCAACATTTCCACCACCTCCAATCCATGTTCCTTCTCGGCTTTCGCGTAGAAAACAGCTTTATGAAGGGGAGTTTCCCCCTCCATTCTGTCCAGCGGGTCAACTTCTAGGCCTTCTTGGTCGAGGAGTACGTCTAGTACTTCCACTGCTCACCCAAAACCCATAAGCAAATCACTAACCTCAGAGGGGGGGGGGCACGACAGAGGGAAGGGGGTGGAGGGAACGAACGAGAGCCGTTTTTCGCAGCAAGATGAATAGCAGTGTTACCAACCCCATCCCGAGTGCTATTTAATAGATCAGCGAGATTGGAAGAGTTTGCTGAAATGACTTCTTCGAGGAGGTCAATATTGTTTCGCCGGGCGGATTCAAGCAGGAGTTCTTTAGAAGATGCACCCTGTGGCATCGTTGAGTTAATGCTGATCGATTCCACCGGAGACGAGCGAGTGGCAAATAAACACGAGAGATGGAAACAAACCTCCTCTACAGGTTCTTGAGCAGTCACAACCATGATTATCCTTCCCCTTCTCCTCCTTCTTCTTGCTGTTATCGTTGTTGTTTGCAAGCGTACGAACGTATCCCACGACCACTACGATGCCTGGTCGATAGAAGAGCGACCCTGAAAAAAGTGTCGTATGCTCGACTCGAAGATCAGAAGCACTCAGGATGAATAGAATGAAAAAGAAAAGACTCAACCCTCCAAGTTTTTTCTTTCTTTCGAAGACAGGGAAAAGAAGGCAGAAAAAGGGAAGAGAATTGGTCGGTTTTGTTTTGTTTTGTTTGGTGCAGACTTGTGTTGGTGGTGGTGCTCGAGTTGGTGTACGTACAATATTATAGGTTGAGAGGACACCCGTGGGACATTACAAGTACATTCCCCTTCCTGTCATCCCAAGCTAAACCAAACTGTGTCATACATAAATAACTCCTGCATTTTCCCGACCCCTATCGACTAAGCTCCGTCAAGGGCTAAGCTTTGCATTATTATTATTGAAGCCCAGAAGCCTTAAATAGTTACACTTATCCCAGGCAAAGAAGCGTCTCGAGGACGCTCACGCCTGGCGATAATGAGGGCCAAGAACTAAAACCTCAAAGCCTCGCCCGCTAATTTTTACTGGCAGGTGAGAGGGTGGGAAATGCTACCGGTATCTCCCTTGTCAGTGTTTGAGACACATGTTAATAAGGAAAAATTCGTTAACTGAAATATTCGCAAATGCGCAAGCTTCAGACCATGGCTAATATTAGCTATATGATCAGACCTACGCGTATCATCGCTGGAGAATACTGAAGCGTACACCTTAGTCATCTCTGTCTCAGGCATGACATGGGCGGCATAACATTTTCCACCATCTCACCAGTCAAGGAGATACGGTAGTCTACATCCGATCCTATTCCTCTCGGATGGCTGCTCTCTCATCTCACTCTTCTTCCTCTGACTGTAAGGCTACTATATCAGGCCTCCAGCGTATAATTATGAATGTTTTAGACATTGGTAATAGGAAGATAGTGCAGAAAGTATAAGGACCAATTCAAGCTAGACATTTTATGATAATCCTCAGGCAACCCCATTAACCATGAGTGTCAAACATTTCATAACTTACCGTACAGGTATCATACTTGTGGCCGTTAAAGGATAACACCACAAACCGGGGGTGATACTTTCAGTGACAGGATACCAGATACCAGGTCATTACACATTTTACAAGCCAACTGGCAATACCGGTATATGAAACCAAAATTTAATCCTGTAAACCTCCTGTTCCCTTTTGCCTTCTACAGTATATATGCGATTATTTATTCCATCGGTATCATACTTGCACCCCCCATCAGTCTACCGTAACTGTCAGAGATCCTCAGACCCCCGGGCCTTCTTTGGGTGGGAAATAGGAACTTCCAAAGGCCTGTGAACCCGATTCACTTATCACGATTCTCTAGCCGGGGTCAAACGAGACGAGATAAAAATCGAAGGAATCAAACGATGAAAATCAAAGATGACAAACAACGAGAATTGAGGTGAAGGGTTTCAATAACTTTATTCAACTATACTCGAGTACAGTAGGGAGCGACTACCCGTCCAGGCTTGCACAACCTACGGAAGGGTTGTGCGGATGATGATCTCTCGCAACTCCCTTTCCTCCTTAAATATGAGGGTTTCTATGGTACATGACTGAATCCAACCGAGTCCAAACACACACGATGTCTGCTTCGGTTGCAACGCAATTTCCCGCTAGCCCGTGAACGGCCCTGACAGTACGGCACCTTATCCTTACTCCGGCGATCGCTACCCTTTTCAGCTTTCCCGCATCACCTCCGTCACGCGAATAATCTTCCCTCCCGTACAGTACTCCTCTCCTCTCCTCTCCACCCCCCCCACCAACCCAACAATACCAACAACAAAAAAACAATGCTCCTCTTCTGCCCCCAGTGCTCAAACACACTAACCGTCTCCCGCGCTCCCGAAACCGGCACTAACCGTCTCGAATGTCGCACATGTCCATATCAATTCCTCCTCGACCAAGCATACTACGAGCGCAAGTTGATGAAGCGGAAAGAAGTTGAGGACGTACTTGGTGGGGAGGGGGCTTGGGACAATGTCGATCAGACGGATGGTAAGTTTGCCCTTCCCTTCCCTCCCGAGGGGTGGATTGAAGGAAGGAAGGAAGGAAGGATGTGATGGTGGCTAACGAAGCCGGGCCGGGGGGGGAATTATAGCTCAGTGTCCTGTGGATGAGTGCGGGGGTACTAGGGCGTACTTTTATATGGTGCAGATTAGGAGCGCGGATGAGCCTATGACTACGTTTTATAAGGTTTGCTTTCTCTCCCTCTCCCTCTCCCTCTCCCTCTTTCTTGCTCGTGGATTTGCGATGGGGGGATGGCATTGACAGACAGGTGGATTTGGGCAGTGTGTTTCTTGCGCGCACAAGTGGAGGGAGAATTGAGCTATCGTGTCGCTGCACCAGTCTATGATATTCCACGGCCATTGTTTGTGTAAAAGGTTTGCATGGGGATTCCTGACTCATATGGACTCGGCGTTTGTTTTATGCCCCCCCCCCCCCCTTGGAAAAGGTAATTGGGGGGATTGGAGCAGTGGGATGGGGGAGCGTGCCGTCGCATTGTTGGTGGTCACGACTTTCATGGTTGAATAGATGAGAATAATTATAATAGTGGAAGGAAAGCCTCATCTAGCTTGTGCAACTTCTCCCTTGCCTCCCAAGGTGTCCCTTAGATCACGGGTGAAGCCAAGACGGACCAAGCAATTATATCCAATCTATCATACCAACATAGCACAATTCAACCGACAACGGGCACTCGAGTAGACCATCCTACTCTACTCTAGTGTTTAAAAAAGCAAGGGCTTCTAGAAGCGTTTCAAATCGGCTGGGCCAGAGGCTTTAATTTGTTTGGAAGTTGATATTCACTCCCCCACAAATCCCATCTCAACTTGCGCCACTCGGTGCCAGGAAGAAAAGGAAAAAAAAAGAAAAAAGAGAAAAAAGAGAACAGGTGGTGAAATGGAAGGAAAAGAAAAAGTCGTCCGGGGGGGGTTGAAAGGGCCCCCCAGAGTGTAAAATAGTTTTCTTAGAGAAATCAAAAAAGCCGAAGACGAAAGAGAGAATAGAGAAAAGTGTAACCCAGCAAGCTAAATCGATATCAATCATCCCAGCCTCTCCTCCCATTCCCATTCCGACCGTTTCAAAAAAAAAAAAACCTCAATTTCCATAATAACACTCCCGAAACAACGCGAGGGCACGGTTCCTTTTCCTCCCTTCTCCTCCAGCCCATTCTCCCCTCTTCTCCCTTCTACTACTTTTATTTTATAACAAACCCTCAGCCTACCCAGAAGATACCTGCCGAAAATAAAGAGAGGCTAGAAGAAGATTGGAATTTTCGCACACCGATCGGATTGGGAAGATGGAAAAAAGTTTTTTAAAAAAAGGTTTGTTGGAAAAAGAGAAGTAAGCTAGAGATTATTTTTGTGTCGATTTTTCTGCTATGCGACACAACGTCTAATACCCGAGTTTCGCCAATTCCTCCTTGTTTGTGGAAGTCTTGTTGGTCGCAATAGCCAACTTCTTCACAAGGGCCTTCTTCCTGGCGTAGAAAGCTGCAGATTTGGCCTTCCTCTTCTCCTCAAGCCTGAACAGTCCACAAATCAGTTTCTCTCCCCAATACCGTTCAAATGTATGCTCTTAGGACGTGGGTGACGAACCTCTCAACAACGTCCTGGTACTTCCACCCGACCTCGTGGCTTAGCCTTCCGACGGTGCAGTACTTCCTTCCAGGCTTCAATCTCAAGACCCTCAAGGCCTGGGGGACGACCATGCGCTTCTTGGTGTCATATGGGGGAGGGATGCCCTCAAACACCTTGAGACGCTCAAGAGCAGCCTGGCCACGGGCGGTCTTGTGAGAGACCATACCACGGACAGTCTTGTAGAAGATACGCGATGGGGCACGGAAATGGAAGGGACCACGAGTCTTATTATAACGGGTAGCTTTGCGAAGGTAGGCGTGGTACTTGACTAGATTCTCCGAGACGAGGCGTTAGCTAGAGCAAGAACTCAAACAATGTCCATTGCCGGATAGGAGAGTGACACACGCTTGCTTCTGAAGAACTCGCCGGAGATATTCAAGTCTTCGCATCTAACAACGACAATCTTCTGACCGTTTAAAAGTTGCTTAGCAACCGTGGAGGCCAGGCGACCGAGGAGATGCCCCTTGCCATCGATGACGACCTATATCAAACGACACCAATTAGCTTCCCACTCTTATTCGGACATTCCATCAAGGCCCAATCCAGCTTCAATATCTTTTCTCCTCCGATATAGCAAGCTTTAGCGGGAGGTAAAACTCACCACAGGCTCGAATTGGGACATTCTAGCTGCTGTTGTAGATGGCGTTTAACGAGAGAATTAGAGGAGGAGGTCGGCGAAAAAGTTGTTGGCGTTGTCGTCGTGTCGTTGGGTGTTAGTTTGCCGTTGGAGGGGGAGGTTTCTAGACTTGAGCGTTTGACGATGTGGAGTCGCGTTGTGCGTGTGGCGGCTCCTCAATAGATGTGATATGGCAGTCCGCGAGCTCAGGGTTAGACCTAATCTTATTAGTTTAGTCAGCAACATCTGCCATACCCAGATCGATAAGCTCACACGACACGATTAGTCAGTGGAAATTATCGTATCGTTAGTGTGGGCTTGTTCCCCTACCGTAAACCACCACGAGGTGAAGAGCCCGATAGAAGCCAATTTGCCCAGGTCGTTCACTGCATGGGGTATCACTCGCCGGGGTTTTTTTTATGCTTTTGGGTTTCCCAGTAGACGCTTACGACGGGTTTCAATAATCAGAATTACGAGGAGTTCACGAGATCCCTGAGGTTTTAGTACGGTTACAGCTTGATCCTCGACTCTACTCGGAGAGACTCACGATATTCGCCCCAAAGTGGTGCATGCTTGGGTACTGCTCTGTCAGCCACCATGTCCCATGTGGGGGCTCGGAACGATGTCACGATTTGGATATCCGTGGTTGGTTGCCGAGAACGAGACCAAAAGCTTTCTGCATCGATTAACATGCGCTAGAGAACGTTAGACTAACGTCAAAGAATCGGCGGCCTCCGACAATGAGCTCGCATTCAAGCACAGCAAACTATTCTTGCGTTCAGTCGGGAATGCGGCATTGCTGTATGATGCGAGTACTCGAGCACGCATTGTCCCTTGAAGACGGCTGCTTTGTAATTCAAGGTCGTGATTAGGATAGCAATAACGGATATTGGGTTGCCGGAGGGCATTAATTCCGGTAAGTATCGGTACCTAGCTTGCACTCTGCACTCGAGTACTACAAGTAGTATTGGTGGGAACACTTCAGCCTGACTTCCCCTCTTCGAACTAAGTATCATGCTCGGGACAGCGCTGTCGCTTCATTGACCATTCATCTAATCATGAAAGACCACAGCTACCGTACTCGAGTATTGCCCGAGTAATTCACAGCCCAGATCACGCCAAAGGCATAACACTTTCAGGAAATATTTATTTCCGAGGCATACCGCAACAATCATTCGGTGTCTGCGACCACAGCGATACATAGCCTACGTATCGTACCGCCTGTCTTCCAGTAGCCCATTCGGAGAGACAGACAACTACTGGCAACACAAAGCACAGTGTGAAATTAAGCCCACCACCACCACCATCCATCTCCGATAAACACCGCAAGCCCTCTCACAACGCTACCATATCCCCATTCCAGTTTCCAATCTCAATTCCTCAATTCCCAAATGCAAATTCCCTCCTCCACCGGCTGCAACCAGTATCTGTCATCCAACCCATCCCCCCATGCCTGCCGTTATGGTGCCTTCCTTCCCCATACCGGTATTCACTCGCTCATCCCCGAGCCTCCTCCCTCTCTCCCCTGCCCGCCTATGAACACGATGCACATGGTACACGCAACCAACCAACATCAACTACCCATCCACCGAATGGCCCTCGTGTAGCCTCACAGCGGACAACGTGACCATGATAGATACATAAACGTATCATATTCACCCCGCACCCAGCCATCATGCTTGGATAAGGAAAGACAATAAATCGAGCACGACAGCACCCGTGACAAAACAAAACAAACACCCCGGGTGCGGGAATTCCCAACCTCCCTACCGTACTCGAGCAGTGAGTTGAAGTTCCTGATCCGATCGACGTGGCCAGTATCGACAACTATGGAAGGAAGGTAAGGGGTTAACTTAGGGGTTGGAATGACGGAGAGGATAGCAAATAGTCTAATTATTGGTTCGCAGAGTGTATCTTTAACAATTCGCTAAGATTCGATAAAAAGTACAGCGCAGTCAGCCTAAGTTTAAGCTTGTATGATACAAACTGGGATCAAATAATGGCGGTAGTAGTGTGCACAGCCAAAACTTCAGAAGCAGTGCGGACACCAGTAACTTACAGCACAGCATGCCTGGGGGACATGACCATATGAGCGTCTTTGATTTCCCTTGTCTCTGTCAACTCCCCTGATTTGTGCAGCACAGTACAGCACCACCCTTTCTTATGCCCGACCATAGTATGATAGCAGTAAAGGGAAAATGAGGTACTATATTTAAGTTTAAGTTAATCTTTCGACAAGTGGTACCGAGCATGAGACGCCTTGGGGTACTGTACCGGTACGCACGATACTAGTTTGGTAATTCGCCGAAGTACTACGAGTTATGTATGTTTAAACTTCTCTTCCACTCGCTCGCTCAAGTATCATATATTCAGTATCATACAAATACCGGCACCGCACAGCTAGGTACTAAAGTCTAACTTAGGCCCTACGGTAGAGTACCTCAATCCTCCCAAGCCGAACCCTCCAAAACCCACCTTAACTTTAACCAATGATCCTCCGGAGTTAGGCCAACTTTATCCCCACCACCCCGCCCCAAGCACACTCCGACGACTCCGTCGATTCCCTAGACTTCCCGGATACCTCCACAATGCGGCAAGTAGCTGTGAGTACCACGATATTACGATAAGTACAGTACTCGAGCATAGACTAACTCTATTCCCGCATTCAATTTTGCATCTACAGTAGTACGCAAACATTCCTTCACCCGCTCCGTAACCTTCTCCCCCTACCCCCCCCGCCTCCACAATATTCTACCGTACTCATCGAACCCAAAAAAGAGAGAAAGGGCCCGCTGTTCGCACCGAAATAATAGTAACGGTAGTAGGTGTAAATAAAGTACGCATCCGTCCGGCGTGGATATACACCGTTTACAACCTACCGGCACCCATGCTCAAGAGAGAAGGATGGAAAGTGAAGCTGTGCAAGGTGGTGTGATGTGATGGGGTTGGTATTATTTGCACTAGTACCGTACTGTGCTCTACGAGTATCGTACCACAGTTACTTCATACGCTTTCGGCGTTTGCGCTTTCCACCTACCTTAAGTATAGCACTGTACCATCGGTGGTCCAGGCCAAGTGAATTTAATTTGTCCCCCGCAAACGGGGTTTTCTTTCCACACTTTTTTTTTCTCACTTACTTGTTTGGTATCCGTTGATTCACTGACATTCCAGATCACACTAGTGTTAAGGGAGGGAGGGAAGGAAGGAAGAATTTCTATTGGAAGTGCAATTTTATGGGAATGGTAAAGGATACTATTCGGTAGATTAACAATTAAGTTAAAAACCCCCCATCCCCCAGAAGCCATCCAGGCAGCTCAATCTAAAGCCTTGTTTATTTCATTTTTTCCCCCTCGCCCTCAAGAATCGGTCGAGCAGACAGGCAGGCAGGCGGGCAGGCGTTTTGCTCTGTTGCATTGCACTGGGTTTGCATACCGGTACATACCAGCCTGGCCTCCGGAAGAATTCCAGGAGGTAAGCAGGCAAGCAAGGCGTTATTATTATAATAACAAGCTTTCCACTCCCTAGCTTCCTTCCTTCCTCTGACTGTATTATTATTACCATCATTATTGTTGCGTCTCATACTACTTGAGAGGGAGGGGTAGAGAAAGAGAAAGACAAAGAGAGAGAGATGTTGCTGATCCAACTCCTTCTTTTCGCCCTCTCCTCCGACAAAAAACTCGAGGCGAAGGCATTCCGCAAGACCCAAGCTCGCATGCGCCGACAACAAGAGATTCGAGAACAAGAGTTCGCATATTACCGGGTTGGTGGGTTCCGATAGCCCTCCCTCCCTCCCTCCCTTCCCGCAACAACAGCAGCCACCCAAAATGCAACAAACCAACATCCCCCTCCCCCTCCGCTTATACACCCACAACATCCGCTACGCAACTACCCATCCCTTCCCACACGAATCCCCCTGGCCCACTCGCCTGCCACGCATAGTCTCGAGCATAACCTACACCCAGCACCAGCACCCCTCCACCCTCCTCTGCCTACAGGAAGTCTTGCACACGCAGCTCAAATCCATTCTCTCGCTGCTCCCTCGCAGCTACAAATACATAGGGCGCGCGCGCGACGATGGGCATGAAGCGGGAGAGTACTCGCCTGTGATCTACGACACGGCAGTCTGGCACCTGGACCAATGGCGGAGTAAGTGGCTCTCGCTGACGCCGGAACGGCCGTCGAAGGGGTGGGATGCGGCCTGTATTCGCATCTTAACCATCGGGTACTTTACGCATCGGGAGAGCGGACGACCGGTCGTGGTTTTGAATACGCACCTAGATGATCGGGGGGTCATTGCACGACGGGAGAGCGCTAAGATGATTGTTAAAGAGGTCAAAGAGATATTGAGGGAAGGGCAGGGGCAAGGGAGAGGGGTGGTCCTGGCCGGAGATATGAATTCCCCGGAAGGAGACGACGCATATAAGATTTTCACTGCGCCGGGAAGCCTACTCCGGGACGCGCGCGCCGACGTACCGCCCGAGAAGCGATACGGGCATCAAAACACGTTTTCCGGGTTCGGGCATGGGAACGGGGTTCCGCAGAGAATTGACTTTGTGTTCGCCGCCGAGGCGGAGGAGGAGGAGGAGGGTGGTGGTGGTGGGAGGGAGGCAAGCTGGACAATAACCAACTACTCGGTTCTAGAAAATAAGTTTGACGACGAAATCTACTCCTCCGATCATAGACCCGTCGTGGTTGACCTTTTCCTTTCTTAGATTTTTCCTCTTTTTTCTTCGTTATATCCTTGTAGTTATTATGCTTTTTTTCTTCTTTTCTTTCTCTGGCTTAGGAAGTTTACCGGGCTCATGAGCTTGGTCGCACGATGGGGAGGGGGAGGGGCAACGACGATACGGATGATAAGGATGAATGAATGATGATACCGGTATGATAGCATATAATACATACTCCATGCTTCACATAAATTAGTTTTACGATTCGAATTACTTGTAGCAACCGTGCAAAGATTCCATCCATCCTTCATTCCTTCCTATTGATACAGGGGTTATGTAGCCTACGAGCGATTCACGAATAGCTCCAACATATCTAGTAGGACTAATAACCGGTAATCCAAAAACCGCCATTCCGAGAGTTCCCTTTTCTCTCTCCTCGTCTCCGAGTTCTTTCTAGAAGGTATTATTATTACAGTCTACGGGGGCTATCAAGTTATATATGATACCGTAGAACTACTCGAGTAGATGGCGGGGGAAGACAGTGGATTTTATTTTATTTTTATGGAGCAGCAGCACTTTCTAACGGATCCACTTTTTTTTCTTCTTTTTTGCCCACCAGGTGAATTTACCCTTGAAGGGTATCATACATTAATAATATATCACAAGAATACCAACCCCCCTTCTCTCTACAATCAATATAATACGGTACAATACAATACAAAAATACAACCCCCCCTTTCCATCTCACGGTATGGTATCATAACCTTTAACTGTACGGTACCTCCACACCTTGTCCCAAACACACTCTGAAACCCCCTCCTCCCCCCCCTTTCTTTCTTTCCCCACAAGTGACCCCCGCCAAGCTCAATGCACTAACACAACCCCTCACTCGTCACTCTGCCCCTCCCCCCCCCCCACACATGTCACTCACACCACAGTAGACTACGCAAGTAAATAATAATAATAGTTAATTTTCTTTTCTTCTTCTCCGCACCCCCCTCTCATCTCATCTCTCTTGGGTGCTACCTGGGCTTGCTTCGTAACTATAAAAAGTGGAAAAGAGGGTGAAGAGAAGAGAGTAAAATAAACAAAAATGTACAATTGAAGTAACCCCCCCCCCCGCGCGCCTCCGGCCACTGTGAATGGAGAATGGGAGAGGCCGAGGAGAGAGAAGAGAAAAAAGTAAAAGAGAACTTTTAAGCTAAGAAATAAAAGGAAATAAAATATAAAACTAATAGTATGATAATACGATGGTGGATAATAAGCAGGCCGAAATTTATCACAAACGCAACGATAAAAAGAAGAAAAAAACGCCATCCAACCAGTTCCCATAAGTAAAGGTCATACGAGCAAATAGGAAATGAGAGAAGAGGAAAATTGATGGAGGGAAGCAACTCCAGATCTTTAAGGTAGGATGCGATAGCCAGACAGAACCCTAATGAAACGAAAAATGGAAGTGAAAAACAAGCGCCATAAGAGAAACCCGCAATCGGAAAAAGGAAAAAAGGAAAAGAAAAAAAGAGTAGAGGAAAAAAACACTTAGCCCTTCCTTTGCTATGGAGCAGAAGAAAGAAAAAAGAACAAAACATAGCTTTACAGAGTCCAGCCCGACCGAAAAGGACACAAAATCTCATGAATGAGAACGCATTCCATGCTGATTAAGGGCGCGGATATGGTGATTAAAGGAAATAAACTAAGAAAAAATACAAACGCTTGTGCGAACCAAGATAACGTTTCCCATGTGTAAAGAAAAGAGGAGAAAAGAAAAGGAAAGAAAAAAACCAATTAATTACGCAGGAACACTAGCATTCATGCGGTATCCGCTCTCGAAAGCCCAATCCTTGCCCATGTTTGTACAAGTCGGTTGATTATCCCATTCAACAACCTCTTGAAGCACTTCGTCGCCTAGGCTCCCTTTGTAGCCAAACGGATTCCAATCCTCGTAGCCCCCACCGACATTCTCCGGTATCGAATCGCCACCCTCGGCATCGGATGGGCTAGGTGTGTAGGCGGGGGTAAAGATTAGAGGATGCAAGGCCGATAAGCCGGATGTTTGCTCGGGAAGTCCGTCAAAACATTGGCGGAGAACATCGGGGGACATGGAAGCGCCTTCCCAAGCATTACTGCCCGGTGGCGTCGGAATCTGATCGTTGTAGTGCTGGAATTGGTGATCCTCCTTCGTCATAGTTTTGATTCCAGAGGTAGACCTTCCAACACTGCCAGGCGTCTTAGCATTCGCAGGATGTGGGGTACGGAACGTCGGAAGGGCAGGCGATTTTCCCGATGGCAGGGGAGTGAGGACAGATTTCACATTCGAGGGGGTAGCGAGGAGGGATGGGGACCCAGCTTTGACCTGGGGGGTTGCACCAGCGGTTCTTGAGGGGGTATCATCCTTCATTGCAACGGCGCCTTCGTCCTTCTTCTCTTTGGGGTTTCCGTCCTCATCGAGATTGTACGCATCCCGCACAGAGCTCTTGAGGTACTCGAGAGGGTTCTTGAGCTTCCTCTGGTGCTTCTCCGCTTCCTCAATAGCTCTCTGTCTCTCTTTTTCATGCCACCGCTGATGTTCCAAAAGCTCCTGGTTGGAGACGAATCCCTTACCTCCAATTTCACAGCCAGGTTGAGTGCACTTGAACGTCTTTTGCTCACCGACAGGCTTCGTCTTGGGAGGATCCACAGTATCCGATTCACGCTGCCTCTTCTTGCGCGCTAGAGGAAACTTCAGATCATCAACACTGATCCTAGGTTTGATATCAATGGGCGCGCAGCCATCCGGGGACATTGAGCCGACAGGTTGAACACGCCCGTTGAGTTGAGCACCCCGTGATTGTAGCGACTGGGATCTCTCGAGTGCTAACTGATTTGTCTGCTTCTCAAGATTTCTAGTGCTCAATACGTTCTCACTTGATGGTGGAACAGGAACTCGCAGCTGTTGAGACTGCTGAACCTGGCCCTGAGGAGGTGAGATCCGTTGCGGTTGCTGTGGCGTGCTTGCAGGAGGAGCACGAGGCCCAGGGAGCGGACCGGCGAAAGCACCTGCCCGCGTTTGTATATCCTTACTCTTCTCCGGATCCTTATTGAAGACACCTTGCATAGTCGCCTTGACGTAGCTAAAGTATTTCGTTAGAGTTCCACGGGACTCGGTAAACTCCTTGTGCGTTAGGGTGAAAACATCCTTAGGATCTCCGTTGGGATGGTACTGCGACGCAAGCAAGTTTTTCTAAGAGCAAGTCAGCAGTGTTAAAATTGTTGGAATAAATACGTTAGTTACCGTTCGAACAAGTTCCCGGGTGAGCTTGTCGGTCCCACCAAGCATGATAAAAATGGGTAATAATTGATCCGTGCGGCGAATCATATTCTTCGTACTCTCATCACCCAACTGCTGTCGAAGAAGCCCTCGCTCATTGGGGTCGAGTTGAAGCGGCGATCGATTCTCATGGCTGCTCTTCTCCTCCTCAAGCAATTTCATCAACCCATTGATCTGCATTCGTTGTTGCCCTTGTTGTTGCTCCTGCACCATGACTGCTTGCTTGGCCGCCGTCGCTTCCAAAATTGCCTGGCCGGTTTGGGCGGCATTTCCCTGCAGCGTGGGAGCTTGTTGAGGAACATTCGCTTTCTGGGCTTGTTGAGCCTGGCTCGAGAAGTGAGACAAGCCGGTGGGTTGCTGCATGGCCTGCTTCTGATCTATTACCACCAAGTCATCCTCGCTCTGGTCTCTCTCACGCTTCAACTTTTTCAACGCCGAGGGGGAGTCACCCAATCCAAGTTGTTGCTGCGCATGTTGGGGCTGCTGCGAGGGTGGCTGTTGTGGCTGGGGGCGGGCAATGGGTGCTTGCGGTGGGGCAGGAGGTCGCGGAGGTTGCTGAGCTGGTTGATTCGGTCCAACATTCTGTGGATGAGCTGCCCGCTGGCGCACCTGTTGCATCTGATGCAATTTCTTCAGCTGGAAAATGTGTTGTTGCAGCTGGTGCTGATCCTCTGGTTTCAAACGACCTTGGGAGGCAAGCCTCTGTAATTGAACCAGTTGAGCGTTATTCATCCGCGTGATATCTCCAGGAATAGTCAATAATGGATCCCCTGGCGCTCTCTGCTGGGCGTTTACACCAGCAGGCATTTGCTGTTGGGGTGGCTGTTGACCTGATTGTGGGGGTGCTTGGGGTGGAGGTTGTTGCTGTTGATGCATCCGCTGGCCGGGTGCAGCTGGGCCGCCGGGACCCCCGGGACCGCCGAGACCTCCAGAAGCATTCCTGTTCTGCATATTCCGTATATGCTGCTGGGTTAAGAACGCATAATGCTGGACTTGTCGACCCCGAAGAGCTTCGTGATACTGAGGGGGCGCATCCTTCAGATAATGCTTTATCTCACCCCATGTCTTAAGGTGCGCAGGCACATTCCGACCTAGTTGACCCAACACCTGCCTGGGCATCTCTTGTGCGTCCATCATAGCAAGATTTTCGGGAGATAGCGGTGGTAACGTTTGAGCCTGTCCTGGTTGAGGTGGCTGCGGGGCCTGGGCAGCATTTACCTGCTGGAGATTTTGCGGCTGTTGCTGCTGTTGTTGCGGGAAATCCCGACCCGCTGGATTCTGAGCAGGAGGTTGGGGCGGTGTCGGCACCGGCTGTGCTGATTGGGGTCTGATCATATTGGGGGCGGGCCGTTGCGGGGGTTGTGGCTGCTGCTGTTGCGGTTGTGGAGCAGCTCCTTGCGCGGCCTGTCGTTTATTGAAATGTTCCTGAACTCGCTGCTCAAAGATGGCCGATTGACTCGGTGGAAGACCCTCAAAGACTTGGGGGATAGCCCCCGACCGCTGCTGCTGGCTCGGCGGATTCGTGGTGGCTTGTTGTAGCGCAAGCTGCTGTTGGTATCGTGAGTGCTGCTGCATATTTACCGCCGGGTTTCCCTGGTTGGGAGAGGCGTTTGGCGGTTTTAACGGCTGGTTGAGGTTGTGCAACGGCTGTCCTGATGATGGCCTGAATTGAGCGGCATGGGCTTGGGCTAATGCTGCATCTCTACGGAATTGCTCGGTCCGTGCTTGCGGACCCGGATTTCCCATGTTCGCTGGTGCCACAGAATTCGGCGCCATGGAGTTTGGTGCCATAGAACCTGGTGGGAATTGCGGTATCAGATTTTTAGACACCGGGACCACCTCCGCTCCTGTGCTTGCACGCTTTCTTGCCTCCGCTTGTTGGGCCTCATACTCCTGCGCAGTCCTTAAAATTTCTGGGAGAGTCATCTGCTGTCCCCCAACTCCTGCGGCCGAGGCCATGGGCCGAGCGAATTGTTGTCCCTGGGGTGCTGGGCCGGATGCCCCCGGTTGACCTCCAGGTGCCTGAATCGCTGCTGCTTGTTGCTGCTGCTGGCTCATCTTCTGCCTATACATTAGGAGCGCCTGATGTCGTACGTATGCCTGTGCTGGAGGTAATTGCATTTTGCGGGCAAGTTCACGAATCTGCGGTGGTGGGTTGTTGTTGATTTCCTGAAGGCGGACTGGTCCGAGTTTTTGGGTAATGGTATGCATGCACGCAGCAATGATTTTATTAGTGTCGAGCCCTTGTTGCGGCTGGCCTGGTGGAGCCATAACCGGTGCGGAGGCGCCAGCAGACACAGCCATCTGATACTGTTGCTGCTGCTGTTGTTGAAGCCGCTGTTGCTGAAGCTGTTGCTGTTGAAGCTGTTGTAATATATGTTGCTGTTGCTGTTGCTGTTGCTGTTGCTGTTGCTGCTGCTGCTGAGCATGTTGCTGCTGCTGAGCATGTTGCTGTAACGCCTGCTGCTGCTGTTGAGCTACCGCTTGTGCCTGATGCTGCTGTAACGTCATTTGGTCCACATTCATGTTCATGCTCCCATGTGCGCCGATACCAAACATCGCCCCGCCCTGTGGATTATTCCTCATCCGCATCTCAGCCTCGGCCATTTGTTTTTTTCTCGATTCGCATATCCTAAGTAATTTTCCACGGCACGCAACTTGGTACTCTTCCTGTGGCGGGCACAAGGGCAGTGAGCACATGAGGATCGGTGAAAAACAAGGGGGAAAAGAAGAAAAAAAGAGAAGCCGGGAGATCCAACCCACCTTGTTTCGTGCCTTTTCATAAGTCGCTCGTTCGAAATCCGTCGCAATCTGAATGGCTTGACTCTGCTCTACATCCGTCCGCACAAGTCGGAGCGAACTCGCGCTATTTATCAAAGAATTAGTACCAAGCAATAAGGTCAGGGCTTTTGTTTAGCGTCTAAGGCTCGACAACAAAGGGCATCCCAAGGCGACGCGTAAAGACCCGCGAAAACCGAACCGGACGTTTTGGCTTAAAAAAAGATGGGAAACGTGTGGCAACATACATCTGAATGATTGTACCAGCTCGCTGCGATGGTTGCATCTCCTGCTGCCATCCTTGCGGGTTCCAGTTCTTCTTCAACTCATGAAGTACAAGCTGGAATAGCCTCTGGTTGTCCTGCTGTTGTAACCCATTTCCTGCTCCGCCAAAGCTACCAGCAGGCGCTGGTGCGTTCATGTTGGAGATACTTCTCGTCTAACGTGATCAAAAAAAAAAATTTGGTGGCGGCAATGTTCAAATGAAATATTGTTGTTGCTTTTTTATGTATGTGTGTAGGTGTGTGCGTGAGTTCGTGCGTAGGTTCTCGACAATGGATTTGAAGTGCTATCGGTTCGTTCAATACTCAAGGGCGGCGAGTAGAATAGGGGTCGTTTCTATACGTCTCGTATGCTGTGAGGTGTTCTGCAGTGCGGGCAAATAATCCAACCACGTCAGTCCCCAAACAGCCCTTCTCTCTGGATCGAATGCGGCAAGTTTGATCGGCGCAAACGAACATGCCAGTCCCTTACTATGGATTATTGATCCCCTCTCGCTCTCGCTCTCTCTCTCTCTCTCTCTCCCTTTCTATCCCCGTTCAAGAGACTCCCTGGGACGTTGTAGCAGTCGGACGGGACGACCAGCACCCTTTCTTATTTCTGAGCGAGAGAAGATAAAAAAGGAATGGGGGAGAGCTACGATGCGTCAGGCGTGGAGGAAATGAGTGGAGGGATGGGACAGGATGGTGAAAAGGAAAGGGCTTGATGGCGGGCGGGTGGAGGAAGGGTAGTTGTAAGTGGAGGGAACGAGGGAAAGAATGAGGAAGCAGCTGCTTGCTGGTGGTTGCCGTTTGACGCTCACTCCAAAACGGAGGGATCGGAGGCTAGGGTAGTCGAGTAAGTTTATTATGGGAGGGGCCGGGGCAAGGTGGGTGGGAAGAGAGGGAGAGGGAAGGGTGGGTGGTTGTCGTCTTGAGGCACTGGTGGTGTGTGGGTATGTAAGTGGGTGGGTGGGTGGGTGGGCAAGGTGAGTTACAAGCAAGAAGGGAGGGCAGGAAAAAGCAAGCCTGGGCTGATGATGCGCACGACGGAAAAGCGTGTTTTTGTTTTTTTTCTTTTCCCCTTGGTTACCTTTTTTTTGCCGCTCGAGGGTTGGGAGAAAAATAGCGGTCGTGTAGATCAGCTCTCGAGCAGACTTGAGGGCGAACCTCGAATATTATACTATACTCGAGTGCAGCGATTTTTTATCGTATTATAGGAGAATAAAATTCATGAAGAAGAAACCGTTTGCTGTATGATACCTCAGAACCGGCGGCCAGTCTGTCAGGGCTAGTTGAAACGCTTCACGCAGCAACGCAGACGACTCCGGGACAACGAGGGGGGGGAGGAGGGGGTCGCGTTCAATGAAAGCTGTCCCCAGAGACCTGGGCAATACAACCAATGATAGAATGGTTGATGGATGATGATGATGGTGCCGCAGTTAATAGCAATAAGGAGCGACAAATGGGATACGGTACAAAGGCAATACGGTACCGATACTGGTAACCCAGTTCGACAAAAAAAAAGCTCCTCTCGGCGAGGGAAACAGAACTCGTAAATCAGTAGAGTAATACTGTATGATACCTGCACAGTCATATCAGGGCAAAAAGAGCTCTCAGTCATTTCAGGGTCAGAAGGGCAAATATAAATATCACGGCGAGGGCGTTAAAAGTATTAGTACTGTACCGTACCTCCGCTACAAGCTATATCGGAGGAAAACGCCTGACCTCACTAAACCAAAACACAGCTAGTCCATGTATCTATCTATCTGCTGTACTCGAGTACTTGTACCGTGCTGTACTCAAGTGCTCTCTACGGTACTCGGGTGCTTACTGCTACCAGGACCACTACTAGGCACTAGATATCCCAGGACTCCCTTCCTGTTCTAAAAGTCAACTGTTTCCCCTACCTTATGGCACAAATCCTCAATAGAGGAGCTCAGCTCCATTCATTTCATCCCTTTCCAAATTCCCTTCCTCCTCCGTACAGTACCGCAGGTTATCATACAATACACCTTTCTTCCCCATTCCTAGCAGGGTGCAAGCAATCTCCTCTTGCGTGCACTATCCTTCTTCATTTCCAAATCACACACATTGGACCAGTACTGCCTATGCACCTTGACACAAAGCCGTACGAGTGGGTATTCATACATATTCTACTTCCCCATAGGTTGGAACCAGAGGGAGCAAGGAAGCACCGCGGCAACCACAAGAGAAAGGGGAAGAGGAGGAGAGAAGGGGAAAAAGAAAAAACGGAAGAAAAGAGAGAGGGCTGCCTGTCACGCCTCTCCGTCTTGTCGTTCATTCCTGCCTGTCTCTCTCTCTGTCCGCCTGCCCGTCCATCCGCACTGGCTGGAGGATTCCCTTCACAGGGTTGCATTCGCGCATACAGCTGAAAAAGGTTTAGCTGGACCTCGAAGCAGCAAAAAAGTGAGGAGAGAGAGGAGAGAGAGAAGGAGAGATACAGTATTCATGGAGGAGGAGGAGGATTCAAAACCCTGCCCTTGGCTATTTCGGATTCGTGGGCGAGCCTGACCAGAATGGGAAGTGCTCGAGGCGATTGGACGGGGGGGGGCCAGTTTGCTCGGTAAGCCCAAATTCTGCCAAATTTTTTTTTCCCTTTCTCCCCCCAAAACAGCACACACCAAAAAAAATGACATGCACACACCTCTCCAACCCAACTGAACCCAAACCCAAGCCAAGTCAAGTCCAGTCGAGTCAGTCAAGTCTTAGCGCCAATGGTTGCAAGGCGTACTTTTTCATTTTCTCAGTTCTCAGTCTGGTCTGGGGGTTCCCTATTCTCAACCCTGGCAGGCAACACCACACAACACACATTTATATCCACCGTGCACAATACCGGTATATCCTAAAATTGCTCTACCCTACTCCAACTCTGCAACTACATTCTGCTGGACTGCAGCATCTCCATTATCTCGGTGTTTTATTACAAATAGTATGGTAAATACCATTGAGGATCAATGCTTGACATTACAGGTTGATGATAACGAACCTCGTCTCGAACAGACACAAGTGGTGAGAAAGAACGAAACGGGTTTGAGTGAGAAGAATGAAGGGGCACAGAACGACATGACACCCTTTCATAAACGGTGGGATGGGATACCAGCACCTGCGATAGGATGGGGGGACGGGGTGTCAGGGTGACCACCAGACTGGTAAATACTCGAGTACAGTACCGTAGTTCCAAAGAACACCTCCACCGAGCTATGCGTACTTTTGGCAGCTGGTGTGGGCATGTATCCTCCCATCATCATCACCATCACCATCATCATCATCATAACCAAAATTCCATAAACAACCACTCTGATACTGCCGTACGACGATAAATTACAACAACTCTACGATGCATCGATCCCATCTCTTCTTCCTTCCCTCATTCCTTCCATCGGAAAGCACAGCACAGCATCGTGTACCGTAGCGCCGTAGAAATTGTGATATCCATCCATCCACCCAGTACCGTAGCTTAAACTGTAATAATCCTGCACCCACCCTCCCCAGCCCACCCACAGACCGACCGATTCCGGGAAATTTTCCATCTCCAATCGATCTCTCCCAAAGCCACCACCCCTTTGCCCAGGCACCACCACCACGACCACCGTCACACACCTAACCATCCACCCATCCACTCAAACAGGGCAAGAAGGAAAGCAAAGGAGGAAGGAAGGGGGGGGAAGGCCAAAGGCGAGAGAACCAACGTCTACCGGTTTACGATAATAAGGAAGTTGAAATATCACCATAACTGTACTCGTACTCGAGCACACCCCTTTTTCCAAACAACCCATCCATCACCCATGAGAATGAAAATGAAAAAAAAAAGGCAAAAAGGGATATCCCTACTGTATATAGGAAACTTTAATTCGCAAGCAAGCCATTACGCTTGGGGAACGCAATCAATAAACGCACATCATCACCATCCATCCACCCACCCACCCACCAATTCCTTCCCATCCCCATCACTTCTCCACAGTATGAGGACCGCACGCCGCACGCTGCAACCGCACCCGTCCAAGAAGAAGAAAACCTATCCAACCAAAAAACCAAGAGAAAAAATCGTTGCTATCATACATACAACCTAACTTTACTCGCTTTCGCTATGATATACCACTGTCCCTTCTCCCTTTTTCCCCATTCTCTACTACCCCCCCCCCTGTTAACTATCATACAAAAAGAGAGAAGAAGAAGAAGAAAAAATACCCTCCCCAATCCAATCCTTCATCATGCGCTACTGTGCGGTACTGTACCAGTACGTAGCCCCCCCCCTCCACCGTACCATAAACACCTATGATACTCTGCCCAAGAAGAACAGACAAGCAGATGAACCAAAGAACCAATAGACCAAAGGGAAAAGAAGAAAAAAACAACCTCCCGTTTTAATATACCGTAGCGTATAATACGGCGCACCGTTTATCCCCCGTAGATCACCCCCCCTCCCGATATCGCACCGTACCTACCGCACCGCCAGAGTAGAAGAAGAAGAAGGAAAAATCTCCACATAGGTTAAACCAAACCCATTTATCTACCCAATAAACCAACAAAAGAGCGAAACCCATCCCATCCCAATCCTAGCAGCAAGCAAGCAAGCAAACAAAAATCCAAACCCAAGAATAGACCAACCTCCTCAAGAAACAATGGCAGCGAATCCGAGCCTAAACACCCCTATTTACGAGTGAGGGTGGCGTATAAGGTTCTGACCATTCATGAGTTGCGAGTCTTTTTTAAACCCACTACTCTACTCTACTCTATCATAGTCTAACTCACGAGACGGGCGGACAGGGAGGGAGGGAGGGAGGAGTATCATCATGATGGACCGGTAGTAGTATCATCAGTAGCATACCGCTGGTTAAGCCCAGCTTTAATAATTTGGGAGGTATGGTACATCCCATCCCATCCCATTCGAGAAGCATAAACACCCCAGTACTTCCCATCACCATCCTTCCCTCCCCAGCGGTACTCGAGTACCGTACAGTACAGTACCTTACCTCTTCCTCCTCCTCCCCAGTTACTTGTAAACTCTTACCGGTAGTTTCTTTACAAAAAAGAAAACTATGTACCATATTGCATACTACCCAGATCCAAGCAAAGCAAAAATGGTCAAATGTAATAAAGGTCCTTTCTTTTTGTTTAGAGAAAGAAAAGAAAAAGCTTCGACAATGGGAAGAGCTAGTACAAGTACGGTTTCTGCGCTCAAGGGTTAACTTACTGCACAGTGCAGTACGAGTACCGTACTCGAGTGCAGTGCAGTAAAGAAAAGAAAGGTCCAAGCAACCAAGCAATACGGTACTGTAAACCGCCCCCCCCCCAAAAAAAAAAACCCCCACCACTTTTCAAAATCCATGCAGTAGAGTACAAGTAAATACCGTGCATACATAATAATCCATGCAATCCATATCATCAGAGGGTGCACTCTCATACATGAACCCCTCTACCGTACTCGAGTATGATAGACTACTCGTACAAGTGGCAGGGATAAAGTTTCGTACAAGGCAGGGTTTATTTTGCGGGTTAACCTAAATTAACTGTTCGGTAACTTTCTAGTGGGCATTGTACTACAACTCCCAAGCTTCAACCCCAGGCTCTCCCTTCCCTCCCTCCCTTCCCATATCCATATCCATACCAAGCACAAATATGAACGAAAGTTACCGCCACCACCACACAGACAGATAGACAGACAGACAGCCTTGCGCACACTTCACTTGTCACTTCACTTCATTGCACTACAATTGGCCAAAACCTACCTACCTACCTTACCTACCTACCATACCTTTCCATAGACATCCTATGATGATCTTAACGCTGCACAGCAGAATAAAGTAGGGCGAAGAAGAAGAAGAAGAAAAGAAAAAAAGAAAAAAAACAACCGGTCGTCGAGTCAAGCTTGATGTGCGCAATTATAAAACTAGGTTAATTAAAACTGTTAATAATACTGCACGCAACCGGGTTTACAGTACGGTACGAGTAGATTTTGACTAGCTAGCTATAATAGATCAAAGAAGAAGAAGAAACAATAAATTACCGCAAGACTTGAAAGCGAAGTGAGGTTGGTTGTGGAGCAAATTCGGTCAAGTTTCTTGTCTTGTTCTTTTTCCTATAATGGGATGAGGAGGAGGGACGCTTGTTACGGTTGCTCGAGTGTATCATACGGTATCTATAAAAAAATCAATCGGAAAAATAAAATAAAATAAATACATACGGCAGAACTAACTACTCGAGTAACCCTTGCTTCATGAGGAGGAGGATTTATAAATATAATATAATTGGATCAGCAGGAATTGTCGTTCGATTATTATTATTATTATTATTATTTGATTTTTTTGATTTTTCTGGGGGAGGAACTATGATACCCCTTGGGTTCTTGCTGCACGTGGTGAGTTTTTTGTGTCACACCATGGTGCAACCCTAACCCAGTATATCCCGTTCTTTGAGATGGGGTTGCTTGTTGGTATGTATGCTTGGTATGATATGTATGATGATACATGACACTGGTATGATACTACATATCAGCGCAGTAAATACCCGGGTAGGGAAGAAGGGATGGAGGGGTAAGGGAAAAAAAAAACAACAACCTGAAAGCTGGCGGTGTGGAGAGAGTACGGTACTCGTAGGGGTTTGTGTCGATCAATACTGCAGATAAATAAACTTTGCGGGGGTGGAAGAAGGAAAGAAAGAAGGAAAGAAAGAAGAATGGGGTTTTGTAAGAACTTACATAGAAAAATAACCCAGACCGGACAGGTTTACATTGGTATCTACTCTTCTTTTCTTTTTTTTCTTTTTCACAGAGGTCCGGGGGTTTTCAAGTAATCCCTATATAAAAGATTTTACCGTATGATACAGGAATGTTATCTTTAGTCAGATGGAGGGTATGATAAATTCTTGTATAATCCAGTGTCACTCACTACTAGTACCATCAGATTACCGTATTATCAGGATGAAGGATTGCAGCATCACAACCTGGGGTACCTGCAGTAAGTTTGACCCCGCAAGCTGTGATGCATATGATACTAGAATTGCGAATACGGTATTTACCAGGTAATGAGACTTCGGGGGTCGTCTGGCTTTTACTCGAGTAAGTTACCATGGGAGGAGGAAAAGGCTAATCCTCCCTGCTGGTTCCCGCGTCTGGGTGCGGAGTTTAGAAGGCTAACGGTAGACTAACTAACGGAGATATGATGATACATAACCGTGGTTGGATTACCTCATGATAACAACAGAATGCGGAAGTTTTGCTAAGACGGCGATCGAACTGAACTGAACTGAACTCATCTCAGCACTACTGCTACGAGTGCTACGGCGATGACAGTATTATTTCCTCTTGTGGTCGAGTTTGGAGTGGCTCAGCAGGGGAGGTTTCAAGAACTGTTTCTTGAATATTATTTACTTGTACAGTATATATACATACTTTCTCTGCGCCAAGAATTGGCATATTTTCCGGAATGGCTACTAGCTCTATGGCAGTGCAAGCTGGTACCCATTCTTAACCTCGGGGATAAGAGCTAAGAAGATCTAGGTATTACCTTTGTTTATCAGCAACAAATGCTGTATCATGTTTCTCACAGAACTTCAAGAGAAAAACTTCTCAACGCATGAACCGATTTTTTAAATTCCACGCTTGGTATGATAGATAGCCAGCGACCTCCGACCTCCCCTCCCCTCGTCGCAGCAAAAGCAAATTGGTAACTTGCTACGAGATGGACCACAGTTATGATACTATACAAGTATTATACAGCGAGAACCGTCGTTAGCAAAATATCCCCAATACAATACAATACAAGAACCCGTAGGATACAAACCTATCGACGATAAGAAAGTTACGGAAGAGTTATCCAAGGTTAACCAGCCAAATACACCCCAGTCCGTTCCGGCATATATATATATACTTCCCACCCTTGTTACTATTATCCATCCCCTCCATCCATCCATCTCATCTCCATTACTCCAACCCCCCCGCGTGAGCAAAACTCCATTATTAACACTAGCATACATAGACTATTCCTTCCTCCAACCCCGGAATTCCCCAATTCAGTAGAGTACAATTTTTCAACGGGACTTGCGCCCCTCCTCCCCCCCCCCCCTCCCGCGCAGAATCCCGATACATACCACACCACACACACTACCTACCTACCTACCTACCTAACTTGACTTACCTGTCTGCTTGCTTGCTTGGTTGCCTACTTACTTACCTACCTACCTACCTACCTACCTGGCCATCGCGTGGTAGCAGGATGCGGGGAAAGTTAGGGAGGGCGGGAAGGGAGGGAGGAAGGGAAGGGAGGAAAGAAAGAAGGAAAGAAAGAAAGAAGCTTCCCCTCGGATTCTTTCCCCTCCGTTACGGTATTTTTCGGGGGAGGGGAGGGGAGGGGGCCTGTTTCAGGTATATGCTTAGGATTTACATACCGGCACCGCATTATACCTTGAACCACACTGCACCGCACCATACACACACACAGTACGGTACTCGAGTACTTGTTGGGTACTTGGGGGTGGATCTGCGGTGGAGAAATGTGGGTGCTCGTGCTGGTGCTGGTGCTGTATCGTGGGTATGTATTGCATGTGTGCATGGACGTTACATACTATGTGCTCACGAGCGGGGGTGGAGCGGGGAAGGTGGAGGGGGGCATTTTTCTAGAATACGACATCTTTGCGTACAGCACAGTACCGTACCGGTATTGTGGTAAAGATGTGATAGACTACTACCGTATATCGTGGAGGGAGGAAGCAGTGTCACACACAAAAGATGGGATGGCGGGCGAAGCAAACGTCGCTTACTAACAGGAAGTTAAATTTAGGTTAATTAGCTGACAGTTAAAACGGTGAGGAAGATAATAAAACCATCTGGTGTTCGACGTATGATAACTTAACCCCGAAACGGACCAAAACATACATAACGAAGATCCATCAAAACTTTTTTAGGAGCTGTTTGGCACACCGTCATTTGAGATGAATCGTATGTAATTTGAAAAACAAAACATTTTGCAGATTAGATTTAGATTAGATCTGGAACTAGCCAATCACCAAACAACAACCTGGGATTATGTAAGTAGATTTTGGACGATCTAATGCCTTTTCACCAGTTTTTATCATAATTGGTTCAGTTCAAAAATCTAAATCTAAATCTACAGTAATCTGTAAAACGCATTTTTCAAATTATGGTCATCTTAAAATAACCGTGTGCCAAACACCCCCCCCGGTCTTAATACTGGTCCTTTTTTTATGATAATATTATTATTATGATATTATAATAAAAAAAGTAAAATAAAAATAAAAAACCAAAGGAACCAAAAAATCAGCTTACAAGTACCGTAGACCTCCCCTCCCTCATCCCCCAATTAGACTTCTAACTTTAATCTATTAGTCAGCTTAGCAACTTCATAATATTATTCTTCTGAATAAAGTATCGCTGAGCAACCTCCTTCTTCTTCATCCCCAAAGTTAGGTGAGGTGGTGGTGGGAGGGGGGGAATCGAGCAGTTGGACAACCGCCACCGCAAGAGAAAGGGTAAAAATAAAAAATAAAAAAAAGTTGGGCACAGTTCTGTACCTGCGCAAGGTACAGTTGACAGTACGCGTGTCGTAACCACAGTTGCATATGACATCGACGCAACAGCGCAGGCAGCCCCAGGCCAGGCCTGCCCCCCCCCATCCCCTCGGGAGCGGGAAAAAAAAAAAGCTGCTCAAAAAGAAAAGGAAATAAAAAAAAATACTTATCCCTGGAGCCGACACATATGATGTTTACAACTAGGAAGCCAGATTCAGTAATAGTTAACCGAACTTGGTTTGGAGAAACAGGATTTTTGGTTTTTTCCCCCTCGCGCTTCAGTCGCTCTCAAATGACTCAGCACTATTTGATTGATTGGTTGACTTGGTTTTAAAAAATTCGCTATCATAGCAAATCACAAAAGCTCACATCGTTTCCAGGACGTACTTTGCCATTTGCCAAATTGGCTACAAACTCGACTGTTTTTCAGACTGGCCGGGGGATAGATTAATAATGCCTCCTCCTCCTCCTCACGCGGGCTGGTGGCAGCTGGCAGGTGGGTGGTGGCGGTGGTCAACTGCGGATACCTGAGGAACCGGGAGGAGAGAAAGAGCTCACCCGGAATCACTCGAATACGGCAACTCGGTAATTATTTTCTCTCTCCTTCCTTCCTGTCCATAATACGGTACTCTACTACTACTACTCATGCTTGTATATAGGTCTACCCATAATGGTGTTAATCACATGATGATGGAGATGAGGAAAGTGAGTACAGGATGAAACGGGAGTATACCGTAATCAACCTAAATTAGAATATGCCAAAAAAAGGCAGGCAGGCAGGCAGGCAGGCTATGGGGTGATATCTTAGGACTTTGGACGCTGAGCCCGTTTCTCCACCTTTTTATTCTCTATTATTATTATTATTATTATGGCTCCTAAGCTCGTGGTGCCCGTTCGCAGACCCGGGCCCGAGAGGTAGTCCGGCCGCCGGATCCTACTTGCGCTGCGTTGTGATACTATAGTATATACTTGCTGGCGTATGCTTGTTGTTTTGCATAGCCGTTTAATATCGGCTGGATGGACATGGGACCGTGTGTGGGCGAGGGGGAGCTAAAAAAAACAAAACATCAACTCAACATATGTGTATCAAATCCCGGCTGATGGATACTGTGCTCTTTGGAGGGCTGTTTAGGTCGGGTTCGGACTTCTGCTCGCCCGCAGCTGTCACAGATTCATCATAGCTCGTCACTCGAAGCGAGGCAGTGCCACCTTCGGAGAGGAGGGGTTGGGGGATGTGCGGCGATATTGGGCTTAGCGTCAAGCGTGCGCGACTTCCTCTGTTGATCTGTGTGCGACTGCTGCGAGGCATCGTGAAATCCACGTTATTATCCCCGTCGGCCTTGTGATCCCCGGGTTCAAAGGTAGGGGCGCCTGAGAAGGATTAGCGTTTTCTCGACACAGTGCAAGATCATCCCTCAGAATGCGCTGGACCTCATTACCGGTACCTATCCTGGGCTGACGGGCTGATTCCCGTTGATAATATGATGGTGGATTTCACGAGATTTTGCGGCCATAGAGTCTATTGGGCTTTGACTGGAAAGTGTAGTCACGTTGGGAGGATGGTATTGCGATCCTCGCCCCATATATGCTTGCTGAACGGAACTAGGTTCGCTTTGTGATAGCTAAATTCGGTGGAACGTCCGCTGACATCTGTGCACTACTTGTAGTGTTCATGCACTTTTGGCCAGAAATCGTAAACTTAAAACAAGTTACTGGGGTGTGCGGGAGTCCGGATATTAGTCTTTGCTTCTATCGGCAACCCAGAAAGCCACACGATGCGAGTGACCATCAATTCTTAAAAATGGTGGTCTCCTGTGGGCTTACCGCAGATTCTTTCAAGAATGGTCACCAGACGAAAGAAGAGATAGTGGGAAGGTGTAACCTCATATTCTACCTTTGTTAGGTGAAGCTCAGGAAAATGCTCCAATTTTCCTCGGGTATTACCTGCGGGATCGTAAGGTTTGACCAAATAGCCATGGTGCCAACAAAGCATCGCACCATATCCCTGGTTTGAGCCCTGGTTTCACAATGCTGGACTTAAAGAGCGCTGGATGTAGCGTGCTTTCGCAATCTGAACTGCTTTCAACGTTGATAAACATCTTTGGGGTAAAGATAGTCTTCTAGGTCCTAGGAGGGGTCGGTCAGCAATAGCAACCTTTAAGCACTGTCACCTCAGACAATGCGATCCGTGCGGGATTATATTTGTGACAGATAGTCCAATTATTGGCCATACATCAATAATCCACTCTCGCTGCTTGTGAAACAAGCTGTATGTAAGTCAGCTGGTGGGGAAATGCTTAAGTAGATTGGAAAACCGGCCGTGAGAAAAACGTGGAACCCCCCGGCCCCAGTCTCTCTTCCCGCGGTAGCCGGCGGGGATCATCCAAGTCCACCATATGGCACTCCTTAAACATCCCAAAAAGGTTGGGCATGCATTTTGTGATAAAGAGTAGCAGATGGGGGGTTCGTCATTTCCTTCTACCTGCCTGTACGATTGGTCAATTACCGTATATGCATCCGTAGCCCTGGAGCTAACTATCAATACTAAAACCGCCACAGTGAGATATCGTGGGGCCGTGTGAGGCAGCACAAAACGCACGGCTTAGCGGAGGAAGACTGGGTTGACTCTTAACCATCTGGACCCATATTGAATGCTGTAGGATAACGTTGTGTAGGTGTTACAGAGCTGGACGTTGATCTTATCCACAAGCTAAAACAACCGATCACGCGGGATATAGGGGAGTAGCGTGTTTCGAGAGATGCATGAATTCGATAGCGTTAGTGCAACCCGGTTTGGTTTGCCTGTGCAGGGGAAGTAATGCTGGGTTACATGCAGAGCCTTGGCTCCAGAGTGAAGCGAGTGCGGGTGGCTTTGACAGAGGCCAAGCCAGGTGCTAGGATCTGAATGATCCTTCAAATTTGTCACCGCAGTAGTTGGCGATGCTGCAGATTTTTGAGTGTCCGGAGGAGGTAAGGTCTCGAGTGAGAAAATGTGATCGGGCTTATTCTCCTGTGGGCTCCTGATCCGTGATCCAGCGAAATGGAGGAGAGAGAGGAGATTTTGAACTTGAGAAATGGGAGAAGAGTCGCAATAGTCACCGAGAGGAGGGGCCACGCACGAGGCTGCGTAAGAGGCCATTTTAATTGGTGTTGTCCAAACATGTTTATTAGAGGGTTGAGGTTTCTGCTGGCTAGCTGCATTATTCCATTGTGTGGACCTAACATAGCGTTAGGTTGCCCGCTGGGGAGAGGAACCCAAAATCATGTGAAATCACTCTATCTTGATGTCATTGATTGCCATCCCGGACTGCCTTATCTTCCAAAAATAAGCTCTTGAAAAAGCCCTTGTTAACATCTTTCCTTCCCCTCATAATAAGTCAACTCTGCACAGCAGCTAAAGGTTGTCTGTCATACAGGATACCATCTCATAATTTCCAAGTATACCTTCCGTCCGCCTTCTCGACGCACGACATCATAACCTTCCAGAAGCTGTCAACCCCAACGCTTCGGGGAACCTTGATCCAAGTCACAGGCTTTACACCTCCTTTGCCTAGTTCCTCTCCCCTGACTTTCTCATGAGCTTGGTCCCTGGGAGTCTTGGTTGTTTGTCCAATTTGTTCGCCATGGCAGACAACCTCTACTTGAACCTCCTCCATATCCCACTCAATCTCATTGCCGGGGATGACAGCGGCAACGGCTAGGGGATCATGAAGCGGGGGACCAGCAGTGATATTAAAAACATCGGCATACGTCTTCGAGAAGAAAGTGAGAAGGTCGTGAAGCATCTTGCGGAGTTTGGTAGTGGGGTGGGATGTTGTCATAAGCGCAGTTAGGACATCAGAGGTCGCGAGTACCGTATGGGTTAAGTCAAGAGGAACTAGTGTTATCCGCCCAGAAAGTTCCGGGTTGGAGAATACCGATTGGGCGGATTCGGGATCGCACTATTAAATGTGAGTTAGCGAGATGGCATGAATAAAGATACCTGGAGGGGTAACGAACATAGATATTGAATTCTGCCCACTTGGTAATGTTTCCCCTCGCGTCGTCCCTCCCACCAAAAGCTCCTCCCATGATGGAAACACATCGGATATGTCCCACTACATCTGGGAAAACGGCAAACAATAGCGCAACATTGGTCAGAGTTCCAGTGGCCACAATTGCACAAGTTTGGAACGGTGTTTTCATGATAGCCTCGTACATGGCTAGAATGGTATTCCCTGATTTCATAGCAACCTTTGATTCGGGTAGCAAGGTGGTTCCATCGATACCGGAGTCACCGTGGATATCCGGAGCATGGACAGCAGGCCGCATGAAGGGTTTGCGGGATCCGGCATACACCGGAACATCTGTCCTTCCAATTGCGGTGAGTAGTGAGAGGGCATTGGCAGTTACGTTGTCCATCGAGGAATTTCCATGAACAGTGGAAATCTGGGCTTGTTAGAAATCGCACCAGAGGAGACTTTTGCTGGGTTGCCTGAGTCTTACACCAATGAGTTCGAGGTTGGGGTGTTCAGCAGCGAGAATCATGGCGAATGCATCCTGAGTGGTAGTTTCAGTAAATTGATCAACTGAATTTTTGACATCTTTTATCTTATTTTATTCTTAAATGAAATGGTTGAGGTAAGAGCTGCGGTTACATACATCGTGGCCTGAGGGGGTAATGTATCAGCAGGATATCCAAAGCAACTAGTCGCTGCTTGAGTACAAGCCGCTACACAGGAGTCTACAACTCACCAGGGTCGCAATCGAGCCAAATAGGGGTCTTGGTAGCTGTCATTGTCGGAGAGGGATTATATGTTGCGTTGGTGTTGAATTGATGAAATGTGCCGTACGATAAGATGGAAAAAAGCCCAGTATTTATTGCAAGATCCATTCCCCCTCACAAAACTTCCCAACGATATCACAAATGCGCTCCCATGCACGGCGCGGGCCCTCAGCCCTTGAGCTACAGTTGATCCTTACCAAAAAAGCCTGGGAACCCCACTCGCCGCGTCTACAACCTTACTAATCGTTAGCGGCCGATGACAACTGACCTTTCCTTTCTCCCTCTCGTCCTGACAGCTCTCCTGCACTACCACAACCACCCCTCCTTTCATTCGATCATCAGGCTCGAGTTCAGCTGATATTTACAAAGTTTCGCCTTACCTGCCGGTGATGCTTCGGCCACTGCTATACAAGAACCTTGACGAATCTCAAAGAGAGCTTCGTCGGAAATCTCTCGATTTCCTTGGATATGCGGTGCTATTCTCACAGCTGACGGCATTGGTGTATGTCTACGTCTACGTTAATTTTTTGAGACGTGGGGCTCTTATGAGATTCGAGTGGCGACTGAGGTATCGCATCCTAGGAGGTAAAACTCCCATAAGAGGCAATGTGCAGAGTGTGGGTGCAGCTGTCGTTTATTGGGCATGGATGGGGTTGATGGTATGGCTTTGTGTTAAGGATGTTGAACAAGGTAAGTACCGCCTGAACTGATTGAATTTGGGGGATACGAGCGGTGGGATCGTGTAGATTAGGTTACGGATAAAAAGAGGAATAAAAGTTTAGTATATTAACAACTGATGAGCAAAATTGTAGACTATCTCCACCTCACAAGGGCGTTTGGTATGGCAGCTGCGGCAAGTCTTCCGTTAAACGTACTTCTAGGAATGAAGTATAGTCCATTGAAACTAGTCTTCCCGAATTTCAGTTATGAGGGACCAGTGAATGTCGCCCACCAATGGCTGGGAAGCCAGATATACCTGCTCCTGACCGTGCATGTTTGTTTGTACTTAAAGTTCTTCTGGGACACTTCTCGCATGAAGACCCGTTTGCTGGAGATAGACGTCCTCTGTGGTGTCTGCGCTTTTGGAATAATGGTTTATCCCCTCCCGTCATGCCTTCCCAGGCTTAGCTAACTTTCAAAGACAATCCTGGTAACTTCCGCCCACCCACTCGTCCGAAGGTCCTTCTACTCAGTCTTCTACAACCTCCACATAATCCTATCAGTCCTCCTCCCACCCCTTCTGTACTTCCACGTCAGTCACTCCCGCCCATACGTAATCCCCACCGTCGGGATTCTAATTGTTGATCGGGTCCTCCGAGTAATGTTCACTATGTCCACCACCGCAACAATATCCCCAGACCCCCAATCTTCAATCCTGGATATATCCGTTCCCTTCCCGCACAAACCGCCCCCACCCGCCGGGTCGCATATCCTGCTTAATGTCCCTTCGTTATCACTGTGGACAAAAAACCCCTTCACGGTCGTCGAGTCTGGGAACGGGCATGTGAGAATTGCAGCGAGAGTCCAGGGAAATATCACGAAGAAGCTGACGAGGGTGGCTAAAGTCCCTGTAAATATCGAAAGTGGGTATGGCGGGCATGGGGTCAACAAAGAGTTTGTTGACGGCGTGGATAGAGTGTTGCTTATTGCCGGAGGGATTGGTGGGACGTTTGCTCTTCCTTGGGTACGGTTTTTGAAAGCCAATAGTGTTGATGCGAGGTTTTTGTGGGCTGTTCCCAAAATAGGTGACTTACTATGGGCCGGTGATGGGGTTACCCTGGCAGAGGTTTATATCACAGGAGGGCATGAAAATAATGAGGCTGGATGCGGAGATGAAGAAGGGATCGAACTCCTTGATGCGAGTGGTTCTCGGGATGCGCTGGGCGTTCCCCCGCTCAGCTTCAGATCTGGAAGGCCGGATATTCGAAAAGCTATAAGAGAGGTTGTAGGAAGAGATGGGAGAGTGCTAGTCATGGTGTGTGGCCCGGACTTAATGGCAGAGGATGTCAAGAATTCTGTAAGAAGTCATGTTCTCGCTGGGAGAAACGTGACACTTCACATGGAGGTTTTCGGACATTAACCTAGTTTTCTTTGTGGGTTTCATTTCATTCTTTTTATAGAATCTGATAGTTTAGGATATCGATCCATACACAATTTCCATAATAATACAGTCGCACCTCGTTATAATGGAATTCTTTGTATGGGAACCTCGCTACTACGAATAAACCTTCTGGGAATTTACACCCCTGTTCCCATATAAATGAACCTCATTATAAGGAATTTCTCCCAAAACCTGGCTATAACGAAAGGAAATCCCCCCAAATCCCGAGCCCCTGGCGTTCCTTATAACGATGTAACAACTGTATACTTTTCTAGGCACCGATTGCCCCAAAACCAGCCCCAAGATGAAAAAACAACACCCGAGTGCATACCCATGACTAACGACACCACTATAACCATCCCCCTCCCCTCCCTCACACTTTCCTTCCGCATGCACCAATACTTCCCAATAATCGGTAGGAGCAAAAAGAAAGAAAAAAATGAGCCCCTTCTTCCTCAATGGCCCCGATACAGTCGCCCGCCAATTGGCCCCGACATCCCGCCAGTCCCTCCTCCTCCTCCAATGTCCCTCCTCCCTCCCCTCCCCCCCTTTTCTTGTCAAACCTTTTAACTAACCATCTGATAAACTTTCTCACAGCCTACCACCACCTCTATCGCGGAGCACCAACAGCATCATTATCATCGTCATCATCATCATCAACAGAGGACGAACTCAGCCCAGATCCGAGGCCGCAATTGGCAGTTACACTACTACAGGAGACTACACCATCGCATTTGGAGATTATACCCAACCTTTCCACGCCCGCGCCTGATAGGCCGTTGGCTGCTGAGAGATTTATTGCGATTCCGAAGAAACATCCGGGGAGGACGTCGAAGGCTACATTGAAGGTGGGGGGAGTGAAGGCAAAGGGGGAGAGGACAGTGAAGGAGATAGAAAGCGTGGAAGGGGGATTGAGGGTGGAGAAGAAGGAGTTGGCAACAGGATCGCTCCGGAAATCTACCAGGTTGAAGTGTGGTAATGAGTGGTACAGTGCCGAGTTGGCTGCGAGCCAATAAACGGTCTCTTCTTTTCCTTTTTCGATGTCTTTTTCTCGAGATAATGTATACCCCGTAAGCGAACTCGTGCGCTGCGGAGACACTCCAATCTACTAGAGGAGTAGGAATGGTTGAAACTGCCGGCAGCTCATTCTGTAAGTCACGGATCATCACCCGTTAACTATTCGATTGAAGACTTGGGTGCGTGCCTTTGGAATATATGCTTGGAAAACTGGTATATGTGACAGGCGGTGACACCAGGAAGATCGTACAGTACACTTCGCAAACTACGACGTCGGTAGCCGGATTCTCTAGATGAAAACAAAACGTTGAAGTACCCTCGAAACATTTCAATTAGACCCCCAGGCATCGTAGGCCAAAAGAGAAGAGGTCCGCACATATCATAATATCAGTTTCCCATGGAATCCCTCTCTGCCATTCTTAACGAGTTTTAAATGTCCAAAGAAGAAATTCCGTTTTTTTTTATCCCTCGAAAGGAAAGAAGAAGAAAAACAGAAAAAAAAACTCCTTACACTCATCCCCAACAACCCAACCCAACCCCCCCACCACCAAACCCTACCTCCCCCTCCCACAAAATCTCCCACCCCTCGCCAAGTCAACTTTCCTATTTAAACCTCCCATCCCATCCTTCCTTCTCTTCCTTTCTTTCCTTCCTTCCCCATCATCAGTAAGGTGTTTACACAAACAACCTTTGAAAATCGGAGCTTCGCCATCGCGCGACTCGCTGGATGTTGTTCCCATAATACATGAATGAACTTCGCCCCGTTCCCGGCTCTTTAGATTAATTTCCGTTAGGCACCTGGATTTTTCCCTCCCTTACCGGTTGCAGGAGACTGAGTTTGAAGTGGGGGGGAAGAGGGGGGGGCTTTGGCGGTACATATATCATATGTTTGGGCGGTTGTTTTTCTTGGGGTGGGTAGATAGATGTATGGTATTTTGATATAATAGTTATGAATACATATACTATGGAATGATATTTTATTTATTTCTTCGTTCTTCATATTTGTAGTGTTGTGTACTTTTTTTATTCTATTATTCTACCCTTTTGGTTTGATGGATGGATGTTCATTTTTTCTGGGGGTTCGTTAGTGTATGTAGTAGGGTGACATTGGGATTTTCTGCTTTTTTCCTATTTATTCTTTCTCCATACTCCCCTTCTTTCGTATTCCTCGTTACTGCCATTCCATTCTAACGTCGGGACTTTTTTATATATATCGTGCTCCTCCCTTCCCTCCTTCTCCCAAGCTTGAGGTTATCCATGGTGGAAGTGTTGTGCGAGTGACATGTTATGTCGACGGTGCTGTACAACCCCTGTTCAGCCCTTTTCGATATCCGACGGCGCGGATCATAATTATTATTATTATCCAATATAGTATCATCAATTGGAGATCTCCCGCATAGAATTCCTGGAGGGCTACCGTATGCAAACGGACGAATAGTTAGATGTCTAAATAGGGACTAGTACCCATACACGGGAAGGCGGGAACTGCGACGTCAACTTAAGCTTCCGATTACAAGTTACCGTATACGAGTACGTGTACTCGAATACCGCACACAAGCCTGGCAACGTGCGCCAAACCCAACTAAAATGAAAATCTCCCATCCGGGAAGAAGTAAGTACCAGACCACCACCACCAACCAACCACCAACCACTCCCATACTACGAACTATCATACAAACCACCACAACAACAACAACAAAAAAAAAAAGAAAGCCATGACCACCCCAAATCCCAATCCCAATCCCAATCCCAAATCCCAAATCCCAACCCTCCCCCGATCCCTCCACTACTACCCCACCTTCCTCCCGGCGCAGACCAGCTCAACCCTCCTCCAAAAAGTCCTCTCAACCCCAAAGCCAAAATGGACACAACTGAGCCACCGCCGCCTCCAATCCTATCCAACATCACTAACACGCACCACAAACACCCTCCTAATCCCCCCTTCCTCCTCCTCCTCCTCCTCCTCCTCCTCTACGCCCCTACCACCCTGGCTAACAGAACACATAATCCCACGCATGCAGGAACTCAACATATGGACGGGCGCGCCTCACGGCGGGCCGAATCATGTGCTTGTTAACGAGTACTTGCCCGGACAGGGCATCATGCCGCATGAGGATGGTGGGGCGTATTGGCCTGTTGTTGGCACGGTCAGTTTGGGGGGTGTGGTTGTTTTGGATGTTTATAAGAGGAGGAGGGGGATGGATGGGGATGGGGATGGGGATGGGGGGGTTGGGGGGGTTGGGGAGAGGGTTGGGAGGGTTTTGTTGGAGGATGGGAGGTTTGTTTTCTTTCTTTCCTCTCCTTTTCCTTTCCTTTCTTTCGTTTCTGGGAGGAAGGGGGTTGGCTGATTTGTGGTTTGGGTTTGGGTTTTTTTTATTTATATTTTTAGTTTACTGGTCACTATGGGGGATATGTATACTTCGTATTTGCATGGTATTGCGGAGGTTATGGTTGATGAGGACTTGGGACCTGAGACTATTGCGAATTGGGGGTTGCTGGGGGATAAAGAGGGGTTTAGGAGTGGGAGGAGTGAGAGGGGGACCAGGATTAGTTTGACGTACAGGGATGTGCTCAAGGTGGTGAAGGTTGGGGGTGGGTTTCTACGAAAGTGAGGGTGTGTGCGTGTGTGTGATACCAGTATCTTTTTTGGTGGTTTGGTGACGCGGCATCAGAATTATGGCGAGTATTATACGAGTACTGTACATGACTACATAAATGATTAGAGGAACAACCCCTCGTCCCCCAGTAAATTCTAGTTAAAATAGTAAGGGCATCATGTTCCATCTCCCTGTTCGAAAAAATAAAATAAAAGATAATCACAGCATTAGCAATAATCCCCTCCCCCCATCCTGGGAAGAATTGAGAGAACAAACCTTCCATACTCTTCTCCCCAAACTTCCTCATATACCACTCCCTATTCAACATACTCGTAACACCGAGATTAACCCCGACGAAGATCAGCGCAGTCAACATGGTGACATTGAATGGCCCGCGACCCCTCGGAGCACTCATGATCGCAAAGCTAAGGTAGACAAGACACTCGGCAAAGTAATGGGGACAGACCAACTTCTGAAAAGCCGGGTGTATAGGAAGTGTATACTTCTCGAGGCTGGCAAGGTAGGCATGGCAATCGTGCTGAATCCCGGAACCAATGATAAAGAGCAGGACGCCAATGAAGGACTTTGCACTGGGAGGTCCAACGAGGGAGTAGACATTCATGAGCGTAAACTTGAAAGCATCAATCGCATCTAACCGTCACCACCACCGCCATCACTATCATCAATACCTTCCCCCTTCAAAACCCGCAGAGAAAAACATACCAGTCCCCTCAATCCATCCCCCAACACATACACACACATAAAACACCAACCCAAGCGCATAATGTGCGACCGACATCCGACTTCCCCCTCCCCTCGCTACAGTCTTCTTCCTCTGCACAAACAAACACTCATACAACCTCCTCCCAGACTGCAACACCAAGCAAGTCCAAGTCAACACGACCTGGTGAATCGACTGCCCGCCAATAACGCGCCGGGCGCCACCGGCAGCAGCGGCCCATTCCGGGGCCTGGAGGTCGCGCAAAAGTATGTAGAGTGGACCATGAGTGAAGATTTGCTGGCCGAGGAGGAAGAGTGTGGTCAGTGCCAGGATGTAGAAGTGTGTGAAGAAGGAGTGCGGGACGGTGTACGTTGCGAGGTGGTCGAGGAAGGCTGTTATGGGGCTTTTGGAACCTTGAGGGGAGGTGGTGGTGGGTTTGGCATCTTTGGCGCCCGGAGTGGTGGGCGTGGCGGTTTTTCCGTAGGTTAGGAAGCGGGAGCGAAATGGGGGGATGGATTGGATGAAGAGGATCTGGGGATTCACGCTGTTAGCATTCTCTTGCGGCTTTGTGGGTTTGGGGGAGCGGGTGTAGAGCTTACTGTTGCGGAAGCAAGAACGAAGAATGCTCGCAGCAATGTTGGCACAACCATCATTATCTCCTCGCCTGGTCTTGAGAGCAGTGTGAAATACTTGTGCGAGTGCAGTGGATGGTGGTGGTCATGTCAAGGGCTTGTTCATCCCAGCCCAGTCCGGTCCCCGTTGACCCTTCCCGCTTTTAGCTCGGAGAGGCTTGAAGTGGGATATGGCTGTGACAAACGTGGAACTGCGACTCGAGTACCGTACTCGAGCGCTGTACCATACACTATCGCAGGCTAACCTAAACCTAAGGGTACGGTAATTAGATTCGAATACAGTGCCTTTGACAGCCACGACGCTATCTTGCAGGCTTCACGCTTCTAGCCTACCATAATGTGCAGTGATAAACCAAGAGTCTTTCCCTCCGCTCAAAACGCCACGTTTCCACCGCCCCCGTCTGTGCCTGCCTGCCTGCCGTCCCTTCTTCCCAACGGTCGAGCGTTTCAAACTCAACGGGGAAGGGAGTGCGTGCCGCTGCCTGTAAAAGAAAAAGAAAAGTCTCCTCGAGAGCCCTGGGTGGCAATGGTAATATTCCCAGGCAGGCATCCAAATTTAAATATTAGTATCATACCTAAGATACGAGTACGGTAATGTGTTGGGCGAGGGAGTGGGTCAGACGGGGAGTGGGTCAGCTAAAATGCACCAAGGGGGTAGAGATCTGGAGATCTCAATTGAGGCCTAACTTAACACGAAGGGCAGGAGATATTTTTGATAGCACATCACATTAGATTTGCCCTTTTTTTGAGCTGAATTCGGGGGTTTTATTTTGTCGAAATTTTGGCAATGAGGATTTGTGCAAAATTCGTGGATAAAATGGTTTATTTCGTCTGACCCACTTCCTAGTCCAGTACGTTGTCGTAGGAACTCGAAATAATCGGTCTGTATGCTAGGCAGTCCAAAATTTTCACCTTGGAAAAGGGGCGAAAAACACACCAAAAACCTGCTCTTCCAGAAGAATGGAAAAGAAAAAGAAAAAAAGATTACCGGTAGACCTTCCCAACTCCAATGTCCTGGCAATTATTCGAGCTCTCACGGTATTGTACTCGAGCACATGTAAAATTGAAACGGGGGTAACTCCGACTTTCGGGTTAGGGTGACTTTTGTGATGTGGGGATGTATGTACCAGTACTGTACCTAGGGTATAGGTATTGGTAGAAGAGGAAGGAGTCTTTCTGTCGCTGGCATGTATCTATGGGATCGAGAGTTTTTTGGAGTAGGATTGTGGGGGCGGGAAGGAGGGGAGAGGGTGGGGGATGAAGGGTTACTTGTGAGGCATGGTATGTATCATATCATACAGCAGAGGATTGCTGCGAGCACCTGTCACAGGCAAGAAGCAACCAAAAACAGAGAATAGTAAGATATATGGTAAAAAAACTAGACTAAACTTTGCTTATCTGAACGCCGATGCAAAATATACTCCCCTCTGCTTTTGGCTGCTTCTTGCCTGGGATACTGTAAGTATGACACCGGTATTATACTCGAGTACCGGTAGTTGTATGATAGCTGTCATGAGTAGGGTACGGTAGGGTGGATTGCTTCGGTAAACCCAGCCGCAGGCATTTTGTTCACACCCCCCCACACCATCACAGCCGCGCACTGCTACTGTGTCCAATGTAGGATACGACCTAGAGGAGGAGGAGGAGGAGGAGGAGGAGGAGGAAGGATCGTACCACTTTGAGCAGAAGACACTGTGCTTCCTTCAACTCACTCGCACGAGTACCGTACTGTACGATCGTTTACCTGGCCTGACCTTGCCGAGCGCACCGCACGGGAAAGTTAGGCGGCGGCGCAGAGCAGGGCAGAATAGTGGAGCGGGGTAGGTTGATAGAGTGGGCAGATATGATGGATGGATGGACAGCCATTATGATACTTGGGTCCTACCCACCAGTACCATATCACACCGACCGACCAAAAAAGGAGTTTTCCTATCATCATAATCGTCATCGTAATCATCATACAGCTTCCGTACCTGTGCCCGTACCTATCAAAATGGGCAACTCCTGGTCTCCACTACGATACTTCCGTATCTTATCACAAAACATTCCCCCCCTCAATTGCCGAAACCATTCTGCTTCCCCCTCCTTCCGGTGCGGGAGTCGGGCCAAACACATAATACCTGCTGAGGAAAAGACCGAGAGTGAGTGGGTAGGGTACGGTAAACTTAGCAAGCAAGCGGTTTCTTTTTTTTATTTTTATTTTTTGTATAGGATGCTTCGTACGAATGGGCGCCTGCCTGCGCTATGCTGGACGGGTACGGTGCCTTTAATAGGTCCAACCAAAACTGGGAATGCTGTCAAACCCTTTCAGCCGCAGATTGCAAGACGAAATAAATAAGTAAATATTTGCGTGGTACCGGTAGCTACCTATGCAGCGAGGAGGCGGTGTATTTTGAATTTTACTCGAGGATTCTGGAAAGTGGTTTTTTTTTTTTCCTGTCCGAGGGGGAGAAGGTTGTTTGTTACGTATAATGGCTAGCTGGCTAGCTATTTGTTTGAGGAAGGGAGAGCGAAAGGGAGAGAATGAGGAGGTGAGAGGTGAGAGGTGGGAAAGGGTGGGTCAGGCTGTCCATTCTCCTGTTGCTCTCTCTCTTTCGATCCGCAGCAACAGATCATACACCGAGCAGCCTGTGCACACACCTTCCTCTCGAGTTCTCTGGCATCGCTTTTTGCAACTGCCCTTTCCTCAAAAAAAAGAGGCATAAAAAAGAAGGGCGAATTAGAAGGCTTAACAATGCTCCTATATACGATGAGTAAATAAATAGACAAGTAAAGGGAGAATAGATACTTGTATTTGTACGAGTACTTGCGCCGTGAGGGAAGGGAGAAAAAGGAAGGAAATAAACCAAATTACTACCTTATTAACTTGGCCCAATCCGTATAGAAGCAGAAGGAATAACCATGGTACGGCACTGTAGCTGTCAGCCGAATTCATGAATTGATTCCCCAAGAACCCCGTCGTATTCAGGCAAGGACCTTCTAAAAGGGGGATCTTTATTACGCACTTAGGGGCTAATAGCTAATTACTAAGCTATTTATTTATTTTTGCCCTTTCCCTCTTCTCTGACCTTGCCCACTTTGCTTTAACCCATCTTCCCCTTCCTCCCCCCATTTGCCTTTTTACCTTTTCCCTGTTCTCTTACAGTACCCTCGCCCCCCCCCCCCCTTCACAACGACGACCAGGCAGACGAGCTAGAGCAAGTGAGCGGAGCCCCCTCCACTGCCCACTCGCTCTCTCCACAAATCAACAATCCTGTCGCCCGGCCCCCTCGAAGAACCCAAACCCAACCCAGCCAGTCCGTAATCGAGTCTTCAGCCTGCCTACCGTTACCCACCGCAAACCGACAGATACAAGAGAAGTTATTGCACTGAACGGTACTGATTTTCTGAACCACTGGCTACCATACACCCCCGACCTAACTTTCCCCCCATTCCCTTCCCACTCCCTTCACCCTCCCACTTCCCTTTTCCACCAAATCTGATTTCCCCCCCCTCGACTCTCCGGTCGGTTGGCGGAGACCGAGAAGGAAAGAAAATTATTAAAAAAGCCAGAACGGGGAGACAAAATATTTCAAAAAAAACTACCGACCCATAAATAAATCACCAGATCCAACCAATTTAAACCGGCAACCCAGGAGAAAGGCGGAATTCTTTTATTTTTATTCTGTTTTGAATCTTTCGTTTCCTTAAATTCGATATCCCATCCCATCAGAGACAAAAAGGGCACGAAAAGGAGACGACCGACCCTTTTTTTTACCCTGAAAAATAGGCCCTGCGCTTTATAGCGATGAAGGTCTCCCATCACCAACGACTGCGATCATAATGTCATCTTCCCCTGGCCTTCCACTACAACAGGTAACCGCGACTACATCCCCTAATACTTTGCCCTCCAGGGCTCTTCCCCCTTCGCATCAGCAACAACAACAGATTCCACGACAGGAAAAGAGGGGCTCGACGAAGACTGCCTCGCCAAACCGTTCGCCGCGCAACACGGTTGAGGGTGATTCGGAGGCTGAGACGGTTGTCTTACCCGAGACGTCAACGGCGGCCGCCATAATACCGGTAGAGACGCGCAAAAAACCTAATACTAGCGCTATTGCCGAGAATGGTGAGACTAACGAGCATGAGGTGGGGAGGAGGAGAAGGGCTTCCGAAGCAGGAGGAACCGGAGGAGGAGGAAGAGGAGCAGGAGGAGGAGGGGGGGAGAGGGCTGCCGGGATTAAAAGAGAGGGTACCGGTGGCGCAGCCGAGGGGGGAAGAGAAAGAAGTGGAAGGGATGGGGGAAATGGAAGTCGTGGTAGAGGCGTTTCCCAAATGGCGAACGAGCGCAAACCTCGTGGCAGGCCGCCGAAACGAAGAGCAAAGATCGAAGATGAAGACGAGGATGAACATGATTCTTCCGACTTGAGCTCCGTGCCGTCGCGTT
>Ga0307509_10000859_pt1 | contig 52323 bp, 52 predicted proteins | sample 10_EM_MG_FD_202245 | JGI IMG/M metagenome (GOLD analysis project Ga0307509, IMG submission 202245) | Populus trichocarpa ectomycorrhiza microbial communities from riparian zone in the Pacific Northwest, United States - 10_EM | ecosystem: Host-associated > Plants > Roots > Unclassified | place... | reverse complement strand
ATTCCATTTCCAAAACCTCCATTTTGTTTTTTTAACCAAAAAAAAAAAAAAAAAAAATAAAAAAAAAAAAAAAAAAAAAAAAAGAAAAAAAGAAGTACAAGAACTCCATCATCTGTCTCCTCTACACACCCGGCGATTGAAATCTCAACACCACGAGATTATCACCACTTTGCTTTTCTCCACCCCCCATCATGAGCACGCTCCAGGGGGTGGAGTCCTACCTCCTCTACACTCCCCTCCCCTTAGGTTTATCCCTTTGGGCTTTCTTCACTTTGGGTGATGGGTTTCGTCTTCTTTGATGATGTTTCCTCTCCCTACCCGTACTTGCTCTGCCTCGCTTGGAGTATTTGCCCGGTCGGCAACACTCTTCTCAACGCCCATGTTACAGACGGCAGGGTGCAGGGTTTGCAGTAAGAGAAAACATTTCAACAGGCCACGGTCGATTTCTCTACTCTCTTTCTCTTTAAGAGGGTGCCTAGTCAAGACATGAACGATTTTTCCGATAGTTTCTACGGCACAGAGTTGGGTCTCCCCCTCTTTCTCCTCCTCCTCACACGGTCAGATCGGCGGGCACCCTACTGCTTCTCCTCTTTCTTTGCTGGTACCCACCACTACCTGGCTGGTATCCATAACTACTGCTTCACCATTCGGACTATGACCACGGTCCCTCACGGCCTGCCTCTGGGAGGATGGTATTGCACTATCTCCGTTCTCTTTTTCGAGTGTGCGGCCAAAATAGATGGCCCATGACTGGCCTCCCCAGGACTTCGATTATGCCGAGCCTGGCCACTACCGCGCAGTTTGCATGGAACCTTTTAAGTGGTCGTTTCTTTGTTTGATTTTTTGCGTTTCTTTTTGTCTGGATGAATGTGCCATGGGTTTACCTGACTCTTCCTGCTTGTTTTGGATTTGATTCCTTTCGTCTATCTTCTTAGATAGTCAAGGGTTTCTTGTCGGGGGCGAGATGTGCGGTTAGTTCCACACCAGAAGGACTTGGGGGGTTGGCTTTTTCCCAGGGGTTTTGGAGGTTTTTTTATGCCATAGCGTCAGCTGCATGCAAGATTTCGTACCTTAAAACAATAATCATATGATTCGAAGGAAACAAAAAGTACAAGAACTCCACCCGGCGATTGAAATCTCAACACCACGAGATTATCACCACTTTTCTTTTCTCCACTCCCCGCCATGAGCTCGCTCTAGGGGGCGGAGTCATACCTCCTCTACACTTCCCTCCCCTTAGCCTTATCCCTTTGGGGCTTTCTTCACTCTGGGTGATGGATTTCGTCTTCTTTGATGATGTTTCCTCTCCCTACCCCGCACTTGCTCTGCCTCGCTTAGAGCATATGCACGGTCGGCAACCCCCTTAACTCGTCAACCGGTCACTCACAGTCTCGGGCTATCGGTGAAGTAGTAGCCCCGTTTGCTCTGCTCTCTGATATTGCACTATCTCCTGAGAGTCCTGTCCGGTACGGTCGGCATCGTCGAAAAGTCGTGATCTCGCTTCGGTCGCCTTCCCTCGCACTTCTCGGTTTGGGTCTACCCATCCTTCTTTACTTCTCCTCACGGTCGGATTGGCTGGCACCCTACTGCTTCTACACCCAGGCCCTCTGTTCCCTTCTGAGCTCTGGGCTTGGGTGATTGTCATGGCTGCGTGCGTGGCTTTTGCCTGTGTTTGGGGTAGGGGTTTCATGCCTGCCGCCTAGGTTGCCTCCGGGTGACATGCACTCCCTCCCGGTCTCGTTTCCGGTAGGCCTACGGTCACTACTTCGCCCTACCACACACTTCCGTTTGTGTTGGTTTCGGTTACCTATCGTTCTCTTGGTGGTCTTGTCTGCCCTTGGGTTCGGCTGGGATTTTTCTTCCTTGGCATTTGTGAGGTTTCTGTACTTTCCTTGGTTGTTCACTGTTGGGGTAGGGAGTTTTCTTATTGGCTGCATGTCTGTTGAGGTCTTTTGGTTCGTTGTATTCAGGCCTGTACGCTCATCTGTAGTTTCTACCCATAGTACCAGACGCTTTGGTGTCGGGCAGGGTCAGAGGGTTTTAGCACAAGGGATGCGGGATGGACTGTAGGTGGTGGTTTTTCCTGTCTTAGTGCGATCTGGATACCGGAGTTTGTACCTTAAACAATACTAAAATGATACTAAAAAAAAAAAAAGAAAAAAAAAAAAAAGAAAAAAAGTACAAGAACTCGCGTGCGGCACTAGCTATAGCGTAAACAAAAGTATACTACTGGCGCCATTGAAAAAGCCATCATCCCAAGGCCCTCTGGTATGGAACCAACGGCACATCTCGCCGGAAGAATCCTCACCCCTCCTTCACGTGGACAGAGAGAAGATCCGAAAACAACAGGAAAGCAGGAAACAACAGGAAAACCCTTGCCATAGCCTCCCGGATCATAACAAAGTAAATCTACCCTAAACACTAGAAGGAAGGGAGAACTACTAAAAAGGAAACTAAACAGAGGAAGAAAAACAACACTCCGAAGGGGCCGGCCAAAAAATAGCACACACGCACTGGCGACCGAAACAATTACTCCGAGCCCAAGGTGTTGACATCCACCAAGCAGGTAGTGCTATACCATGAAAGAGCGCAACCGAGGATGCGACCGTGGTAGCCGCAGGGGCAACCGGAGCCACCTAGTAGTAAGGTACCAGCTGAGAGAGCGGAGCGTAGCTGTAACTGAGCAACGGGACGAAAACCGAAGAGCAGGATGGAGGGGTATACCCAAACGCTAGAAACGACCGACTAGAGCAACCGCGGCCAATGCTTTTCCGACAGCGAGGCGAGAGATGAGGCCGTGACGTTACTAACCGAAGTGTTCCCCGACCGGGGACCCATAATCGAAACAGTGAAGTACTTCGCAAGGGGCTTGAAAGACAACAGTGCCGACTGTAAACGAAGCGAGAAGGGTTGCTGACCGTGCAAAACCTAAGCGAGGTGCAAAGGTGCTGCGGGAAAAAGGGGGAGCAACGAACTTCATGAGCGGGGGTCAACGATGAATGAAGGCAAGAACCCCAAGGAGGGGGGGCCAAGAGGCCGGGAGGAGGAGGAGTGAAGGTAGCGTCACTCCGCTAGGCAGAAGCCATCGAGGGGGAGGAGAGGGGAGGTGGTGGATCCCACGCTGGTTTCCGTGGTGTTGAGATTTCAATCGCCGGAGGTGTAGGGGAGATGGTTCGTGGTCTAACTATCGTAATCCAATCTCCTTTATATAGCGACTCTTCCCAAAACCCTAACCCTGGTGATTCCCTTATTCAGTCAACCGCAACATACCTTTAACCAATAATAAATCATAAATCTAATCATGTGACTAGAGAACACACATGAGTGAAACTCATGACTCCAAGTAGAGTCACCCACGAAAGTCCATACATCATTTGTGTCTCACGATCATGAGTCACCAATCAACCGACATTAATATAATGGTAGGCAATTGAGAATTATGTTAAAACTATAAGTCAACTGATCTTATAGTGTAAAATATAACACACCAAGGACGAATAATTATTATTCTGGTAAAACAATCGTTTTTAAGTCACGATTTGTGACAATATACTATCCCAAGTATTGGCTGCTAATGGAAAACAGGGCTTAAATTTCACCAGTTTGATTGGCATGAGGAATAATTACTTCCAATTTCAGCCGTATAAACTAGTTGTCAGACACAAACAATTCCTTGTCAGATCTAGTAGCGCCGCCTCTCAAGGTCGTATTGGGTCCGCTACGTCCTGTGCATCAGCAGGTGTATTGCAACACCATATTGCATCTGAAGGCAAGTTGCCATATTTGCCCTCCTTTGGGATGCAGTTCACAACACCAATGCTTATCTGGACATGGATCGCGACACCACTGCTCATCTGAACGCACTTGAGAACACGACCGCTCATCTGAATTCACCCCTGATCCTTCTGAGGGCTAAAATGCCAGCCCACCCCAGTCTGAAATTGAGTGATAGCTCCAGCAGTCTTTAGTCTGCACAGTTTGTTGAGGTTTCTTGGCACTTAGCCTCTGACGCGCGACTCTACACTTTGCTCTCATCACTCACCTACCTACTCTTTCATCATAGCATAGCCTGAAGACTTCACCACAACTACTCTTTTGATTCTGAATCTGACACCTGCATCATGTTACAACAGCTACACATTAGTATCAGATCCATCCTGACCTGACTATTATTGATGGAGTAACCTTTATGGCGGGTCTTTTGACCATTTTAGCGAGCAATAACCTTGAAGCCAGATTCTGCCAGCATTGGATCTATGATCACAGTGCCCATTTGGGACGTTATTCTACACCCTTCCAGCTATTGAACTAGGTAAGGAACGTCCCGATATGATGATTCCCCATGGTGCAACAAAGCCTTCTGAAGGGGGGGGGTCATATGCCTAGTTTTTTGAATGTTAGGCAACCGCTGAATTAAAAGCCAGATTCTGCCGGCATCTGCTGTGCGATCAAGGAGCCCTTGGTGGACGTTATTTCACGCACTCCTAACTATTGATCACTGTAAAGAATGTCATGATATGATGATTCCCCATGGTGCTACCCAGAAGGGGATGGGTCTTATGCCAGGTTTTTTTATAGTCATGTCAGCGCTGTTCTTGAATCCAGATTCCGCTGGCTTCTGGTATGCGATCACGACACCCTTTTGGAACACTATCCTTCGCCTTCTCAACGAGGGGACGACGTAAGGACCATCCCGATATGATCATTTCCCACAGTGCTACCAAGTGTTGGGAAGGCGCACAGGTCTTATGCTGGGTTTCCATTAGTATGGGTCTCATGAGTGCTGACCTTAAACAAAGGTTGCACTGGCGTCCGGTGTGCGATCATCCAGCCCTTTTAGGGCATTATTCTACGCTCTCTCCGCTATCCGCCACGGTAAGGAACAGCTCAATAGAATCATTCCCCATTGTGCTATGGAGTCTGCTTGAGAGGGGGTTTTATGCCCAGTTTTTCTAGGGTCAAGTGACTGCTGACTCTAAGGCCCGGTTCCACCGGCGCCTGGTGAGCGATCACATCGCCTCTGGGCGACATCTTTCTACACCCTGCTAGCTATCGAACGCCGTAAAGAACGTCTCGATATGAGCATGCGCCATGGCACTACAGTGTCTGCCAAAAGGGGGGTGTGGGGTCCTTATGCCGGGTCTTTTGTCTAGTGTGCCTGGGAGAACCCTGTATTTAAATATATTAGAATTAGAAATTAGAAATATAATAGAAGACTAGCTACAAGGACTTTCAAGTTATAAAATAAATTGTGAGCTAGGTTAGAAGCAGGTAAAAGGGGGACCATTGAAGAAAGTTCAGGAGGAGTAGTTCTGCATCTGGGGGCTACTTGAACATTAGGTGGGGTGTCCGGTTGCGTCATAAGTGCGTTCCGATACATGATCATGCTCACGCCAGGTCCAGAGTAATGGTTGACATTTTGGGTGTCCTGTGCTTCAGATGCACAGGACGCTCATGACACATTTAATAATTTTGGCTGATGTACATAGCCGCTCTTCAGGTATGGGCTAGCCAATCTTGCCCCTTGAGAATTCTCTGTTATTCTGGCCTCAATCTAAAACACTATATATATAAAAACCTGTAATTATACAAAAATTATGTTTTTGTTATTCTTTCACGAGAACAAAAAAGGTTTACAAAACCAGCCAGATAGAGATCTTGTACCTTTTGTGCAAATACCAAGACATCTCTCAATCAATTGATCGTGTCGTAAACTCTTGCAATGCCAATAACACCCATTGAATATTAGAACACCCCATGTCACACATCGTGACTAAGCAAGTCAGATTTCACATGACTAATAGTTATTACTAATAAGGTATGTTTATGTTTCATGCTATGTAGTCGATTGACTCATAGTTCTCACATAACTCACACTAGAGGATCATTTGTTTAGTATGATTGGTTGATGTTTTCTATGACTCACGATTGTGAGTCACAATGATGTAATGACTTTCACGTCTGACACCCATTATGAGTTACAAGTTTCAATGAGGTGAGGCGCTTGGCGCACCTGACTTGTTTTATGTGGTTTGATTAGGCTACGGTATGTTGCGCAATGACTGATAGATCTCATCTGAGAGATTTGGTGCATGACTCGTTAAGTGATAGGATAGCATGACTCAAGTTATGAGTCAGCAGGGTTAAGGTCATTGGCGTGAAGAGTCTATGTAAGGGAAGACCTGGTTATTATATTTAGCCACAAACCATCTCCTCTACACCTCCGGCGATTGAAATCTCAACACCAGAGAAATCATCGACAGCTCCTCTACCGCCCCCTCTCCTCCCCCTTGATGGCTTCTGCCTAGGGGAGTGATGTCATCCACCCTCTTCTCCCTCCAGGGACCCTCACCTCCCTTCATTCGGTTCTCGTTCTTGTTCATCGTTGACTCCCGCTCATGAAGTTAGGTTCTCCCCCGTTACCCGGCAGCTCCTTTGCACCTCGCTTAGGATTCGCACGGTCGGCATTCAGGTCCCTTCGTTCACAGTTGGCGCTAAGCTCTCCAACCGCTTTGCGATGTACCTTTCTGCCTCTGTTATGCTGTTCTGTTGTGGAACACTTTGGTTAGTAACTTGACGGCCTCATCTTCGTTTCCCATTCGGAAAGCCATCAGCCGAGGTCATTCTATTCGGTCGACTCAAGTGTTTTCACTAGTCCTTGCTACATCCACCTCCCTGGTTTTCGTCCCGTTGCTCAGTTACAGCTACACTTCCCCCCACCAGCTGGCACCTTACTGCCCCTTCCCTGGCTGGCAGCCTACTGCCCTTTGCACTCCTGGCTGGCTCCCTACTGCTCTCCCCTCTGAGCGGTTGACCTTCAGTCACTATGCAAAAACACGCCTCAGTTACGCCCGTCCTCTTTGCCATCGCTAATGCCGTGTAACCCTCCCACTGGGGACCCCTCTTTGAAGTTCTCTCCATCCTCCACTCACAACCTGCCCCCAAGCATCACTCTGTTTCCCGGCACCGCTTCGTCGAGCAGCCCTATACTTTCTCTTCATAAGCTTTGGCTCATCTGCGTCAATTATCAGACGTACATTTCCTCTGTCAAGGGTCGATACTTTCTTTTGTTTTTTATACTTTCGGTTGCAGATGTCGCTAAGGGTTCTCCTTTCCTTCATGCTTGCTTCTTTCCTCTCTACTTTCTTCGTATGTACGTGTATGTTCGTAGGATTTGGTTCGGCGATAGGGGAGATGTGTGGTTGGTCTTTTACCAGAGGGACTTGTGGGTTTGGATGTTTCATGGGGTCAAGAGGAATAGTGTTTTTGTTGGCCATAGTGTTAAGCTGCATGCTGTCTTTGTACCTTACACAATCAAATGCATATGATTTAAAAAAAAGAAAAAAAAAAACCAAGCAAAAGTCATCATATTTAGCGCTCACAACACAACCATCTATGTACTTTTCTCCAAAATAACTTGTTTACCTCTACCTTTCGTTTCTATACAAGGACTGTAGCTCTCTGCATCAAAGCAACTACGACCTTGGAAGACCCGGGACCTCCTGCATCTTTGTCCCATCGGGATGTAAGATCAAGAACGAAGACTATAAGATATTCACGAACCATCTCCTCTACACCTTCAGCGATTGAAATCTCAACACCAGGGAAATCATTGTCATCCACCCACCACCGCTCTCCTGCCCCTTGATGGCCTCTGCCTCGGGGAGTGACATTATCTCTTCCCCTCTGTCTTCTGGCCCCTTCTGGCCTCCCTCCTTCGGGTCCATGCCTTCGTTCATCATTGACCCCTGCTCATGAAGTTTGTTGCTCCCCCTTTTTCCCGCATCGCCTTTGCACTTCGCTTAGGTTTTACATGGTCGGAAACCCCTCCGCTCTCCTACCTGGTTTTCGTCCTGTTGCTCGGTTACCACTACAGACCCTCCCTCACCTCGTACCTTACTACCTGGGGGCTCCTCTCACCCCCCTGCGGCTGCCACTGCCGTATCCTCGGTTACGTTCTTCCATGGTATTCCACTACTTCCTTGGTCGATATCAAAGCCTTAGGCTCGGATTAATTGTTTCGGTCGCCAGCACTAGTCTGTGGTACTTCAGGCCGGCCTCTTTGGAGTATTGTTTTTCTTCCTCTGTTTGTTTTCCTTTTTTAGTGGTTATTACTTCCTTCTTGAGTTTAGGCTAGATTTATTTTGTTACAGATTCGGCAGTCTATGGCAAGGGTTTTTTCTGCTTTTTCCTGCTTTTCTGTTGTTTTCTGATCTTCTCTGTGTCTGTGTCAAGGAGGGGTGAGGATTCTTCGCGCGAGATGTGTGGTTGATTCCATACCAGCGGGACTTGGGATGCTCGCTTTGCCCTGGCGCCAGTAGTATAGTTTATTTTATACCATAGCTCATGCTGCATGCGAGTTCTTGTACTTTTTTTTTTCTTTTTTTTTCTTTTTTTTTGAATCATGTGATTATTGATTTAGGTACAAAATCCTGCATGCAGCCCGCTCTATGGCATATAAAAAACCTTAATTCCAAAAACTAACAAAAGAAAATAACAAACTTCAAACAAAGCTCGCAAATAACTCTCCAAGCGGGATCATAAGAACCCTATGGCATCACCATCGATGACTAACACAGTAAAGTAAAGTAAAATCCTTCTTATCACCTATAAGAAAAACATTCAGAAGTAACTAAAAACCCGCCTGCCCTACTTGCCCACCGCCGCAAACAACTAGGAACAAAGGAGAATCATAAACCAAACAGAAAAAGCCCTGAAGAGAAACTTGAGCAGGGGAGTTAAGAGTAGCTATACCTAGAAGGCCAGGGCCGAGCTAGGGAGTTTTAAGATGCTAAGCACTATCTGAGTGGGATCCCGTCTCATGGGTAGCAGTACTGACTTGAATACGCAACATGGCTGGAGGGAAGCCAGGGTGTGTAGCGTAGAGATACTCAGCAAACACTCTAAGGAGGGGAACTGAGAGCCAGAGTGGAGCGTCGTTGCCTATGTTATCCACACCTGAGAGATGAGTGAGAAGAGGCAGGACCTTTGGGGGACAGAGGAGGATCGTGTGTTGGAAGGACTCATCGTCTTCCTCACACAAAGGGCAGAGGGTACTAGAGTCTCTGTTCGTCCAGGAGACATGGGCAGCAAGGTGGCCGGCACCTGTCCGCATCTGGTGAATGCGGCCACATATAAACCGAGGAAGGCCAGTGAAGGTATAAGGAGTGAGGCAGGCACTGTAGAGATATGACGGAGGTACTGGTGGGCTTATGTCCAGCCAGTCAGTGAGGCGTAACAGTACCAGAGGAGCCCTGAGGGCCAGGTGTGTGATTGAGGGTGCTCTTGACCATGGCAGGGAAACAAGGTCGGTCGAGGCAAGAGGGACGATAGGGACTTCCGCACTCATGTCGGAAACCTTTGTGACACATGGAGTCTAGAGGCAGATGCTTGGCAGAATTAACCGCCGGCTGGAGCCATGAAGTAAGATGGATAGCTTTGGAGGAGCCTTCAAGAAGAAAGCGGTGAGCGTCCACCAAACGTCCCTGGTCTCAGGTGGGCAGAAACTGAGGTATTAGGGCGGTGGCAGGATTGAATTTCGATGGAGCGCAGACCAAATGGAGTGCAGCTAACCGACGGCGGTATTTGCAAATGGAGGAAATGGGTGGTAGTGAAGCTTCCAGGTACAGAGTGCCAGGGGCGGTGGTGTAAAAACAATTAGTTGTCCACCTGAGCACTCCATGCCACAAGGAGTGAAGTTTCTTGAGTGTGGCTGCGTTGGGGATAGAAAGGTCACAGTCATAGGTAAGGATAGGGAGAATTCCGCCAACTACTAACTTTCTATTGCACCAGGAGGAGAGGCCTTTGCCGGCTACACTGAGCTGGCGGATTGTAGTGAAAGATCCTTGAGCAAGCGCCAGCCGTCTTTTAAAGTGGATGGAGGATTGGATTGTAGGGGAAAGCCAATAGCCAAGCCACCTTACAGCCTGAGAGGGTGGGAAACGCATGTCGTTAATCACTATGGGGGCAAAGGATACATCTGAGGGGTCCTTTGGAGTTCTCCAGTGAATGAGTTCACTTTTGGGGACAGAAAATGCGACCCCCAGCTCAGCACCCTGCCTTTGAATAAAGCTGAAAGGGTGTTGAAGTGCGTGGATATTGGAAGGTACTGAGTCCGAGCTGGCCGGAATGGTGAGGCCGTCGACATATGAAATCGCGAGACCTTGAGGGATTGTTGGGTGGAGACTGGCAATATGAAGCCCAAAGAGAAGAGGAGGAATCGGAGAGCCCTGAGAGGTGCCAACGGCGACCGGGCAGAAGACCATTGGTGCGCCTCGGCAGATGAGCCGCCACTGGCGTTTGGAGAGGAAAAACTTAATCCAGGCAACCAGATAGGCAGAGACCCCCCCTTTGGTGAGGATACTAGCCAGCTTGTTTGTGCAGACATTGTCAAAACCACCTTTGACATCCAGGAAGAGAGTTGATACTTTGGAGGAAGCAGCTTGCAGTAGGCGTACTTCATGGGTGAGTATAGCAACAGTGTCAAAACAGCCCAGACCAGCTAGGGACCCACACTGATTGCGGTGTAGGAGGCCAAGGGAGCGGGTGGCTGCAGCGAGATGAAGCGCTGAATGGCTCTCAAGAATTTTGGAGACTGTTTGGAGTAAGAATATGAGACGAAAGGAAGACGGTGTGCGGTAGTCAGGGTTACCTGGTTTATCCAGGACAATGCTGTTTGCCTTCTTCATGGCTTGAGGACAATATCCGTTGGTGAGGAGAGGAGTAAACAGTGAAGGGAGAAGTTGTTCATTGACCTTGTGGACTCGCTTCCAGATAGGATAAGGAATACCACTTGGGCCAGGGGGAGAAGTATTGGAGGATTTTCGAAGTGCCGAGGACACTTCTGATAGTGAAACGGGGGAAACTTCCTTAAATGCAGGAAGTAGGAGAGGTGGAGGTGGTGAGGGTCTGACCGGAAAAAAGTGTTGGAGAAGGGTATTGTTGATTTGGGTGGGGAAGGAGGCATTTTCAAGTGCGGGGAAACTGTCAGGAGCTCTGCCGGCTGCAACTCTCCAGGCATTCCATACTTATCGCGAGTCGGCATCAGCCAGGAACTGGGACCAGTGCACTCTCTTAGTGGATTGAATAGATTTGAAGTAGGTTCCCCTTGCCAAGGAAGCTGGGCGGGGGATGACTGATTCTTTCTCATGAGCCGTATCGTGTGGTGATAAAGGCGGCGAACCTGAGTGAGTTGCGGGGTCAACCACGGGTTGGAGTAGGAGGATGCGCGTTTGGATGGGGTGTGGGATGTGATAAGATGTGTGATCTTGGCAAGGCAGTGGTCAAACTAGAGGTCAAGGGTGTGTGGGGTGGGGAGAGCCGTGGGGGCGGCAAGCTCCATTTCGGCGAGAAGAGGTGAGATGTGGTCCCAGTCTCTGTACTTCCAGTTTAGGCCTCTGGGTGGAGATTTCAAAAGTGGGGTGGAAAGCAGGATTGAGAGGGCGATGTGGTCTGATCCGGTAGGTGGGAGTGAGGGGTTCCAGGAGGAAAAAAGAGGAAGCAAAGCAGAGTTGGCGAAGGACTAGTCAAGAACTGCAGGGTGGTGGTTGGCAGTGAAAGGCAACCTAGTGTAGACCCGTGGTGTGTTGAGGAGCGAGAATGACCGAGCTGAAGCCCGGTCGAATTAGAGGGAGCCTATGAACTCATCATAGTCGGAAAGCAAGCAAGTTGGATCTGAGGTGGGGTGATGAATGTTGATGTCCGCAAGAACACGTGTGGGAAAGTCATGCAGGGGGAAAACATCAAGGGGTGAAACGGACCTGTTGTGGCCACTAGGAATTGAGTACGCAGTGGACAAACAAAACATATTATGAGAAGTATCAAAAAGGCCCTCAGGGGAGTGGCAATTCACTGCCATGAGGTCGCCCCTATCACAAAACAGAGGAAGAATAAAAAATAACCGTTAGTGGCTTTTCATGAATATAAACAGCAACACGAGGTTGGTAGCCATCGGTCGCAGGAGGAAAAAAACATTTATAGTTGCGAAAAACAGGAGGAGAATCTTTCCAAACTGGAATATCCTGAAGAGCAACAATATTGGGAGAACTTTCTACAGAAGTAAAAAAACAAAAAAGAGTTTAAAAAACATTACTGCTACTGAGGCAATTATGCTGAACAATGGAAAGATTTAAACAACCAGGGTAATGAAAGGATTAGGAAGGTGAAGGACTCTGTGTTGTGACTAGGTTTGACGACATTTAAAGTTCCATATTGACGTCGGTCGGCTTGGGCTCGCTCCAGTCGGCACTGGTGCTAGCCGGAAAGAGGGTTCTGCCAGCACCAAAGAGGCATGCTGACCACCACACTTTATACACAGAGGTGAGGAGGCATTGCAACATCCTACCACAGACTTCTCAAAAACTCCATTCAGCCAGCTTTGGTTAGCACATCTGTGGGCGGAACGGTGGTGGAGGAGAGTGCAGATCGGGCCAGCTTGTGCCTCTTCTTTGCATAGAGGAGCACAGTGACCAAACCACCTGCACTTTCTGCACTGTGTGGACTTGGAGGCAGAGTAGGCGGGAGCGTGCGTATGTGTGTGGGAGACAAGTCGGATGGACTTGTCGAATTGGGAACCATGAAGTGGGTCAACCACCACAACTAGCGAGGTTGTGCGCTTCTCGGCCCTCTTCACCGGATCTGACTGCAGAAATCTAGCCCCAAATATGGGGATGTCAATAGCATTGCTGATTGATTCAAGGAGTGATGAGAAGAGGTCACTAGGCTCGTTTGGAAGAATAGAAAGTGGAATATTGTGAATGAGGAGTTCGACACTTGTAGGTGCCTCCAGAATAACCTGAAACTGATTATCTCCAACAGGAAAACTCTGGTTGAGCTTCTTAGTCATCGCATCACAAAAAGAGGAGTAAGCAGCAGACGGGGTGTATGGGTTGGCTGTGAGAGTAACAGGACCATTGCGATTAACCGAGGCAGTAAGGGACAGGGGTAGGGACCAGTAGGCCTCTTTAAGCACAGCGGCCATGATATCATGGACGGTGGCAGTCATGATAAACAAATCATTAAGGAGGGTTGGAGAAGTGCGCGGGGCGAAGGAACGACGGTGTGCAGCTGGGAGTGGTGGGGGTCCTTTGGGGACACTACTCTTGCTTGACACAGTGACTTGTACTGCAGTGGCTTTTTTCTTCCCCTTACCGCCCTTCCAGGTAACCTGTACCCAGGTTTGTTCTTGGGGCTGCGGGGGATTGGAAAATGTGAACCCGGGTGGGGGACCAGTGTTCAAGAGTGAGGTGCCTGGGTAATGCTTGGAGTAGAGTTGGGCTTTCTCTGACTGGGGGTGGCGGGAGGCAAAAGGGATAGCAGCTTGGGGTGAGTCTTGGTGGCGTTTGGCGTAAGTGTCCGGGCTGCCGTACCATTTTCCCTCGAAAAGGAAGGGAAAGTCTGGGGCGGTGACAGTCCGGGATGAGAGGCTGGTAGTGAGTTTCATTTTCTGGTGAGCTGGTTTATTCTGGACAGCACGGGCGGGGGGGAAGGGGCTGGAGCTGGTGGAGGGGCCACTTGTGTGGTGCGGTGGAAGGAGAGAGCAGCAACACGGGAGGACAAATCCTTGAGGGACGCTTCTAGGTTGGATGTGGCTGGTGGTAAGGGAGTGGCTAAGTACCCTGCCTGGGCGGAGGTAAGGTTCTCAACCAGTGAAGTTAGGAAAGTAACAGAGGCACCTAGGTCATTGACGATGGCAATAAGTTGAGCGAGAAGCGGGGTGATAGCAAGTTGGCTATCAGGGAAGGTAGCGGCAGAGGCATTTTAGACAGTAGGGAAGGAAGCCAGGTCAAGGTGAGTGAGCCTGGCAGCATGCCCAAGAATATTGGCGACATTGTCAGCCTCGCCAGAATGAGCGGGATGACTGGACTCGGACGACGACAAGCGAGAGATTGGATCAGCACTACGGTCCTGGCGGGAGGAGGTAGAGCAAGCAGGGCCTGCAACCAAGGCTGGCCCTGCACCAGTGGAAGCGAGAGGGGTAGACGACATCAGGGCAAGCAGGAGGGAGAGAGAGAAAGTAAAGTTAAACCACCAGTTCGACTTCCTAAGAATTCAAAATCCACTCAGCAAAGGTGAAATGTATATTTCACTTGAAAATGAAGTCCAAGTGAAAAGCCAAAACAGGTGTATCGTGATGAAATAAAGACCAAACCTAGAGGTTTACGTTGGCTGAATGCGGTAAGTATTGTAAGCAAGTGGTAAATAGAGGGCGCGGAGGGTGGCATTCTTGTAGTTTTTTTTTTTTTTTTTTTTTTGGAATCATATGATTATTGTTTTATGGTACAAAATCTTGCATGCAGCTGACGCTATGGCATAAAAAAACCTCCAATACCCCTGGGAAAAAGCCAACCCCCCAAGTCCCTCTGGTGTGGAACTAACCGCACATCTCGCCCCCAACAAGAAACCCTTGACTAGCTAAGAAGATAGACAAAAGGAATCAAATCAAAAACAAGCAGGAAGAGTCAGGAAAACCCATAGCACACTCAACCGGACAAAAAGAAAAATCAAAAATCAAACAAAGTATCAACCACTTAAAAGGTTCCATGCAAACCGCACGGTGGTGGCCAGGCTCGGCCTAATCAAAGTCCTGGGGAGGCCAGAACGGGCCATCTATCTTGGCCGCACACTCAAAAAAGAGGAAGGAAATATTGCAATACCATCCTCCCAGAGGCAGGCCGTGAGGGACCATGGCCATAGTCCGAATAGTGAAGAAGTAGTTATGGATACCAGCCAGGTAGTTGTGGGTAACGGCCAGAAGCGTGGAGGAGCAGTAGGGTGCCAGCCAATCTGACCGTGTGAGAAGGAGAAGAAAGAGGGGTAGACCCAACTCTGGGCCGTAGGAACTATCGGAAACGCGTTCGTGTCTCAACTAGACAGCCTCTTAATGAAAAAGCGAGTAGAGAAATCGAGCGTGGCATGTTGAAATGTTTTCTCTTACTGCAAACTGTATTCCCGGCCGTCTGTAATATGGGGGTTGAGAAGAATGTTGCCAACCGTGCAAATGCTCTAAGCGAGGTAGAGCAAGTGCGGGGTAGCGAGAGGAAACATCATCAAAAGAAGACAAAAACCATCACCCAGAGTGAAGAAAGCCCAAAGGGATAAACCTAAGGGGCGGGGAGTGTAGAGGAGGTATGACTCGACCCCCTAGAGCAAGCTCATGGCGGGGGGTGGAGAAAAGGAAAGTGGTGATAATCTCGTGGGGTTGAGATTTCAATCGCTGGGTGTGTAGAGGAGACGGAGGATGGAGTTCTTGTCCTTTTTCTTTTTTTCTTTTTTCTTTTTTCTTTTTTCTTTTTTTTTTTTTTAGTATTATTTTAGTATTGTTTAAGGTACAAACTCCCGTATGCAGATCGCTCTAAGTCAGGAAAAACCTCTACCTACAGTCCATCCCGCATCTCTTGTGCTAAAACCCTCTGACCCTGCCCGGCACCAAAGCGCCCGGTACTATGGGTAGAAACTACAGAAGAACGTACAGGCCTGAATACAACGAACCAAAAAACCTCCACAGACGTGCAGCCCATAAGAAACCCCCCCACCCCAACAGTGAACAACCAAGGAAAGTACAGAAACCTCACAAAACTCAAGGAAGAAAAGTCCCAGCCGAACCCATAAGCAACCCACCCATAGCCCACGACTGACCCCATTCTGCCGCAGCAGGGGAGGGGCCAAGGAGTCAGCAGGACAATGCCGTAGGCCAATGATCACACACTAAGGGGTACCTATATATGTACCCGGGGCACTTACGTCCCGGACCCAAGGGCAGACAAGACCACCAAGAGAAACATCGGTAACCGAAACCAACACAACGGAAGTGTGTGGTAGGGCGGAGTAGCGACCCTAGGCCCACTGGAAACGAGACCAGAAGGGAGTGCATGTCACCCAGAGGCAACAGAGGCGGCAGGCATGAAACCCCTACCCCAAACACAGGCAAAAGCGACGCACACAGCCATGACAATCACCCAAGCCCAGAGATCAGAAGGGAACAGAGGCCCAGGGTGTAGAAGCAGTAGGGTGCCAGCCAGAGAGCGAAGCAGGAGGGTGCCTGCCGATCCAACCGTGAGGAAAAGAAAAGAAGGAGGGGTAGACCCAAACCCAGAAGTGCGAGGGAATGCGACCGAAGCGAGATCACGACTTTTCAACTATGCCAACCGTACCGGACAGGACTCTCAGGAGATAGTGCAATACCAGAGAGCAGAGCCACCGGGGCCACTACTTCACCGATAGCCCGAGACTGCGACCGACCCATTGACGAGGTAAGGGGGTTGCCGACCGTGCAAATGCTCTAAGCGAGGCAGAACCAGTGCGCGGTAGGGAGAGGAAACATCATCAAAGAAGACGAAATCCATCACCCAGAGTGAAGAAAGCCCAAAGCGATAAACCTAAGGGGAGGGGAGTGTAGAGGAGGAATGACTCCACCCCCTAGAGCGAGCTCATGACGGGGGGTGGAGAAAAGAAAAGTGATGCTAATCTCGTGGTATTGAGATTTCAATCGCCAGGTGTGTAGAGGAGACGGAGGATGGAGTTCTTGTCCTTTAACAACGAATACATGATTTATAAAAAAAAAAAAACAGACTATAAGATACTCTAAATACAAACAAAGACTATAAGATAGACTAAGCACGAACAAAGACTATAAGATAGTCTAACCACGAACGAGAACCATACGATAGTCCAAAGATCTTCTCGTCCCCGATTTGTTACCTGTTGCACAAAAAGCCACCACTGGGTAGGATTGTTACACCCAACACTTCAAAACAGATTATACGGATATTATCTAAAAAATTAAGGCCAATTATATGCTACCTATACTCCAGTATTATGTACCAATTTTCACGATTCCCAGCAGTCCAAGTGCCTCCAGAAACATTACACTTGAAAGGACACATATTCATATTCAGCTCAGGCTATCTGGGGTCTGGACTCCTCTCCTGGGCCTGGATGGTGGCTTGTTTATTGTGCGACATGTAAGTTCTAGGCCGGTGGGGTAGATAGCAAGCCCCTGTAACACATGGGTAGGCACTTTTGTATAAGTATGGCAGACAACTGCAAACTGTAAGGAACTATTGGTACATGGTGAGTGAACATTGGGACGTTGTACCGGTAAATTTCTTGTAAACAGATCATTGTTCTGGTGTTCAAAATGGCATACCCAAACACACAATCTATTCTATATGAATAATACTACGCAAGAGTGAGAAGGGTTGCATTACACTCCAAGCGAGGAGGATGTAGAAGAGCATATTGTTTGGAAATCTCGTTCTTATTCATCTAAGCAAGGTGGGTGGTAGCAACTATATTCAAACAAAAGCGCACACCAATGTATGCCAGAGCAATATAGAGAAAACAATGTAAGAAACATAATTGTGAACATGTTTGACACTGAAAACCTCCCAAGTAAATGCAAGTAATGTGTGTGAATCTAGGAGGGTGTGAGGAGATTATTAAGAAAATCATGACCAAGAATAGTGCATAAGAGATGCTCAAACCATTGTAAAATCATAAATACCCTATAGGAAACCAGATGTTAAATCTTCAGATATAACCTTGGAATAAATAATATAAAATGCCATAATATATGTCTTAGTTGTGGTAATGTAAGTGGTGGACAGGCATACCCCACACACAAACTAAGTTCAAGAAAACACGGCAGTGTAATGAAATATACTAGCCAATTTACAGAAAATTTCAACATCTGGATTCTCGTATGGAGAAAGAATAATATACATAAATGAAAGACTATTTACTTACTTATACTTATGGCAAAAGTCTAGGAGCTGGAGTCTCAAATACAAAATGAAGGACAAATCTTTCTGGAGTATTCAGAACAAAATCATGCCCTTTCCTTCCTTTGCCACGCCATCTTGTTACCCCTTGTTTCTCCTCCTATTTTCCCCTCTTTTCTTCACTGCTCTTCGCCCAAACTCTTCGCTGCCAGATCAGGCCTTCTACCACGCTTCTCCGACCTTTCGCCCAGTACCTGACTTAGCGGTGCATCCTCTGGTACCCCTCCACCCTGGACTAATCAAGGACATTAGTTCCCACAGCATATGCGAGCAAGGAGTGATCAGGAAATCATATTGAGCTGTGATTAACATCATGAACGAGTGATGTCTCATGATATGAACCGAATCCCCTTGGAGGTTTATTATTCCAGTTTGGCTAGTGCCGGGGGTCTAGGAGCTAGGACCATAGTCCCCTATCGTCCGTCAGGTCCTCATCTCCCTGGTCGGAGCCCCTTCTAGCATCCCGAAAAAGTTGGACTATGAGCCCCAGTCCAACCTATCCTCACCCAAAGACGGACAGACAGGACGGCGCGGAACACCGTCCATTTCGCTAGCCCTTCCCTCTTGTTAACCACCTGAACTCATGCCCTATCTGTGACTATACCCTACCCCACACTGCCGGGGGGCTATCTCCTTTGTTAAAACATGCTAAAGGAATACCAGAGGATCCATGGTTAAGTCTAGTACCAGGTGAAAGGTCCGAGCAGTTTGGAAGATGGTCTGGTAAAGCGTTGAAAAAAAGATGGGAAAGAGGGGATAGATAGCGTGAGAAAGGGTGGGAATGGCGTGATCTTGTTCGGAATACTCGTATTACCATTAACTTTTGTCTTTGTACTTAAGGGTTCCTCCCGCGGACTATTATTGAAGCGGCAGTCCAGTGAATAGTCCATCTTTTATATTCATCATTCCTTCCCTTGAAATGATCATCCAAATCGGCAATTGATATCAGACCCATTTTTTAAGACCTCGAGAACTTTGGACGAAGTAAGGGGGGGGGTCCGTCCTGGCGGAGTACCAGTACCTGGTGTCCATCCCGCCCTAAGCAAAATATGCGCTGACTGGACGCTTGGGTTCACCGCTCCTCCTAGTCATACGACTTGTGATACAGGTTCCAAGAAAAGAAATAGGTTACCCACGCTAGCACCTTTTTGTTCCCCAGACCTCCAACACACCTGCCGCACTGCACAATAGGCTGCCCCAGGATGGGATGGTAAAAGCGAGATGGATAGCCGGTATTGTGGGGAGACTTACCGCAGGGGGGGGATGGGAAATGAATGTTTGTTTAGGGTGAATAAAGTAGCAATGCTCGACTCTAGGACTTCCCCCGGCTCGTTGGAGTCTTCACCTACTAGGCTCACACAAAAAATAATTCGCTCTTCACAAAGGTTTAATCATAATTTTTATTGCTAGGAAAAGATCAACGCCCAACAACTATATCTCTTCCTCGTTCTCCTCCGGATTCTTCTCCGGCATAGATTCTGATGCGCTAGGCGTAATTTGACCAATTACACCCCCCCCTCCAACTGCACCTCCTTCCCCAAATCTATCACCCCGAGCCCGAGTCTCCTTGGGGACTATATTGGCCTGGCCATCAGGCTGCTGTATAATCATCTGCCCAACATCCTCTTGATCTGCCGCCCTCGTCCGATCAATCTCACTAGGCCTAGTGGCAGAAAGAGGGGGGCTCTCCTTCCCTGTCGTCAAAGGGGGCAGTGTTCGCAACGGGGCAGCCCGTCCGTCCTGAGCCAGGACGAGGACGGACGACAGTTTGTCGTCCCGTCCGGTCATTTTCTAAAGTTGCCCGACAAGTAAAAATCAAAGACGAGGACGGACGGCATTCTGTCGTCCCGTCCGGTCTTTTCTGGAACTTGCCCCACTCATCCGAGCGAAGGACCGTCCCCCACCGTCCCCGGCCGTCCCATGCCCCCGCCGTCCCCCGCCGTCCCCCGCCGTCCTCCGCTGTTTTCCGCTGTTTTCCGCCGTCCCCTGCCGTCCCCTGCCGTCCCCTACCGGAATATGTCTCTGATCGTGGGGCTTGTCGTCCTTCCTAATGACGGCCGTCCTGGAAATTCAAGGACGAGAACGGACTACGTTTTGCCGTCCCGTCCCGTCCCGGGCTCTTGGCAGTCCCCCCGCCGGGCCCTACGGGGGCCCCGGACGGCTGCGAACACTGAACGGGGGGGGTGGCTGTTCTTGTGGTGGGGCGGGCGGTTTATCTTGTACTGCGGGGGGGCATGCACCATAATTGGTGACAGGGGGCGGACACTCGATCGTGGGTGTCGGGCATTTGGCGATGGCGGGCGGACACTCAACCACGGGTGTTGGGCACTTGGTGATAGCTGGCGGACACTTGACCACGGGGGTGGGACATTTAGCCACTAGGGGGATTCCTGGAATGATAGTGGCAGGGAGGTTCCAGCATCCGCACGGGGCATTAAGCCAGGTGGCGGGGGCCGCAAGCCAGGGGGGTGCATCATGAATCCACGAGGGGCGGGAATTAAGCCATACAGGAGCAGCGGTAAGCCACGGGGGCGCGGCGTTAACCCATGCGGGAGGGGGGTTAAACGATGCAGGAGCGGGGACGGGGGTGTTAAGATATGCCGGAGGAGAATTAAACCACGACGGCGGGGTATTTAGCCATGAGGGCGGGGTATTTAGCCATATAGGAGCAGCGGTAAGCCATGGGGGCGCAGCATTAACCCATGAGGGAGGGAGGTTGAGCGATGCAGGAGCAGGGACGGGGGTGTTAAGATATGCCGGAGGAGAATTAAACCACAATGGCGGGGTATTTAGCCATGAGGGCGGGGTATTTAGCCATATAGGAGCAGCGGTAAGCCATGGGGGCGCAGCATTAACCCATGAGGGAGGGAGGTTAAGCGATGCAGGAGCGGGGACGGGGGTGTTAAGATATGTCGGAGGTGAATTAAACCACAATGGCGGGGTATTTAGCCATTCGGGGGAAGAGGCAAGCCAAGAAGGTGTGGCATTTACCCACAAGGGGGGGGGATTAAGCCATGCGGGACTGATAAACCAAGAGGGCGGGGACGTAAACCATTCCGGGGTGTCATTGGCAAATTGATTGGTGGACCCGACATTTCCGGCAGGGGGTTTGTTGCATCCCGAGTAGTATATCATGGTGAAAACAAGAACAATCAAGCTTGCAGTGGGATAGGCATTCTCGATAAAAAACCCTAAAGCATATGGGATGAGCACATCAGCAATCAGGATTATTTTGATCCGTCAAATGATTTGAACCAACCTTTCACCCGTTTCATCTTCGGCTTGAGGGCGTCCCAGTTTACAGTGAGGAAGGGTTGTGATTGAGGGGTCTCCGGGTCAGACATGTTTTGTTGGACAGAATTAGGAAGAGATACGGAGATACGGAGAACAGGGAGAAAAAGGATAGATAGAAAGAAGAAGGTGTTTGTAGAAGTGGGCGTGGAGACAGGGGTCTGAGGCAAGCAGTCACAACGTCTCACTCATGACCGCAGCAACAGAGAATATCAGAGCACGACCAAGACTAGAATTTTCCAACATCCTGTCCACCCCTGAGATAAAGGCTCCCCCTCAGATATGTACAAACAAACTTACCCCGGCGTACAACGCCCCCCGACCACTCCACTACAAATTTATAATTCTAGACGCACTTCCTAGTCCCGAATAATGACCATCTTAGCACTCATCGTATTCGGTTGCCGAAGACGCCCATCTCGTGTTTTATATTTTAAAATCATTGACCCCCGTTTTTCACAGTATACATTAACCATCACTGGCAGGAATTGTTTGGGAGGTATTACATATCATACCATGGAAGGTGTTATGAAACGCACAATCTCATACTTCGAAAAACGTAGGCTTGATACTTTAAGCAATCACTGCTAATTATATTGTATATACACCGCTGCTCCATCCCTGTCTGCCTACCTTCCTTCCTTCCTTCCTTCCTTCCTTCCTGAACCCACCTACATTACCACCTTCCCTTCCAAACGCTCTCCCCCCGCACCGCAGAAATCTCCTTCGGGCAAACAACCCGGCACGAAATCCCAGCAACAATAACCAGGGTTCGTCGGTTCAGAACTTTCCCTCCCCTGTGGGAGAGAGATTGAAAGCTGTTATGTATGCTCTCGATGTGGAGAGCAAAGGGGGCTCTTTGCGCTAGACTTTTTTTTTTCCTTTTTCTTTTTCGCAAAATCCCCGCGGATTATAATATTTCCTGCTGTTCCACCTCGTCATTCGAGTGCAACTTGAATCCAAAAAAAAAAATAGGCTACCCACGCGAGCAAGTTTTCTGCCCCCCTCCCCCCCCCGCGCCCGTAAACATACTCCCCCCGCTCTGCACAATAAGCTGTCCATCGGTTGGGATAGTACAGACGTGATTAACTGCCCGGTATTGCCGGGGAGGGGTTACTTGTAGGGGGAAGCGGGAGTGAATGACCGCTCAGAGTGAATAAAGGGGAAATGGGTTTAACTCAATCAACTCTAGGACCTCACCCGTTCGTAGGAGAAAATTCATCGAGTAGAGATATCAAATTGCTAGCAGAGAGTGCTTGCCCATTCCCAAAGTACCCGGATGCCTGAGCGTCGAGACATCCGTGTTTGCGTCTGAATACGCGAATCAGGACGCCCAGTCGTCCGGATACCTTTGGAATGGACAAGTACAAAACCAGAATACTATAAGAATATTAAAACGTCCGCAGTACCGAACCCTCTTCCTCTCCAGCTACATCACCCCACCCACTCCACTCCACTTTCTCAACCTCCGATGCCAAAGCCACCTCCCACACTACCTCCTCCCTCTTCCTCTAATACCCGCCTAGTGCCTTCTTCCCCTACCCAACCTTCAATCCTCCCCGCAACATCCCCTACCAGCCTCTCATACACGTCTCCTAAAAAGAAGAGCCCGCAATGTGCACCCACTTCATCTACCCCAGTCATTTCAACCTTCATCCAGCAGGGGTCCGGCGTGCGCGGCGTTAGGCAAAATTTCCTCTCGCGCTTTTTCTTTTTCGCTGCTTCACGCACTGGGGCTGGGGACCGTGAGGGTGAGGGAGTCGGCGATGGAGAGGGGGAGACGGATGAGGAAGGGATTGATAGGGAACCCTGTAGGGGGGGGGCGCTCTGTCCAGACGGGCTAAAAACAGGTGGCTCCGGAATGCCTTTTAATCGTCGCTCCTCCCGTTCCATTCTTTCCTTTTCCCGCTGTAGCCTATCCACCTCACGGTCATGTTGAGTGGCGGATTTCTTCTCTTCCTTCTTTGCCTTTTCACGTTTCTTCCGTTCGTTTTTTTCAATCGCTTTTTCCCGATCTTTGACCGTTTTTTCGTAATCTTTCACACTCTTCTCCCATTCCTTCCTTGACTTTGCAGCCGCTTTCTCAGCGGCTTTGCGCACAGTCGGGTCCGGGATTTTCGAGTAGTCGAATTCAGTTGGTCTTGGTGGCAGCGGTGAGGCTACCGGGGGTGCCGGTGCAGGAGTGGTGGAATAAGTAGGGATAGAAGGGGGAGCATGGTCGGGCATCCGGGGTTCAGACTCTTCCATCTGGGTTGCGACTATAGGCACAGGAGTAGATCTCCTTTGTTTTTCCTGAGTTTCGTAGTATGCCACGTTATCGGATACCGGATCTGGATCGAGATGTGTCATTTCCCCACCTTCAGAGGAGATAGTGCTTGTGCTAGCATTCCTCACGTGCGCTTTAGGGGTGAGCGGGTCAACTCCAAGATGCATCTCCCGAGTCATTTCTTGTTGTGTGGTACCGCCTGTGCCCTGGACTCCAGCATCCGCGAGGTCAAATGAGTGATCCGGGTGCACTGCTGCCGGTGCCGGTTTCGGTAGATCCTTAGAACGCCCCGTGGAGGATGTGTAGTAGTTTACGAAACGAACCCGCGCTGTTTTACCGTCTGGAGTGTGCTCGCCCGTCTCGAGCTTCCGAATGGCATTGTAGCGATTAATCAAACCCGGGGGATCGGCGAGGCAGCCACTATTTCATTAGTTCAGTGGTTGCGGCAAAGGGGGCTGTTAGAATGGGGAACGAACCCGAACTCAAGATGCGACATCAAGTACTGCCCCGTTGCCGCAGTAAGCCGGGAGTGGTGTTTGTTGATAAAATTTAGCGCCGAATTCCACGTTCCCTCTAGTTCTCACATCAGCGTCTCTGCCTCCCCGCGGGAATGTTATTATTGGGACATACCCTGCTTACTCTGGACAACCGTGAAATTCCGCTCAGGCCTTCTGTCAAAGAACTCGTCCACCGTGCTACCAGAATGAACCGTTGACAACGAAGCCATACTCGAATTCTCGCCCGCATACACCCCCCCATCCTCGGCTGAACCATCCTCCTCGGAAGGACTCTTCCCCTCCGATCTAAATATACTCCCCAACCCAGCGGATATGACCCCCGGATGCATCCCCAAAAACGGCGAATCGAACGAGACAGCCCCCAAAATCCTATGTCTAAATCCCTGCCGCTCATTCCTCAACAACACCACCTCCGCCGCCAGAATCCCCCCCATAGAGTGACCAAGTAATATCACATCCGTGCCTGGATTCTCAAATTGCACGAGCCATTTCGAAAACCCTTCCGTCGCGACGGAGATGTTGTGCCTAGTCTTGAATTTTGGGTACACCTTTGTGTGAACGTACCAGCCCAAGTCATCCAAAGTGACCGATAACAGGTTGTGGAGATGGGCGGGGAAGCTCTGGAAGCTCGTTTCATTGCCCATGAATCCATGGATGTAGACCAAGAGAAGCTTCCGCTTCCCCCTGGGGATAGAGTCTGGAGGGGGTTTGAGTGCCTCGGGGGGTTGTATTGCTGGAGCGTAATCGCCTTGCCGGTAGGAGTCGGAGTAGAAATTCTCGGTTGATGGCAAAAGAGAGTAGCTTGGTGGCGGAGACGACGACGGAATAACGAGTTCTCGTGGCGGCAACGGAGGCGGCACGCCTGGATCAGGAAAGTATGCGATGTGATTATTCCTATCGGCCATCTTTGTTTCGTGTTCGTCTGTTGGTTAGTTTCTTCTAACGATAGCGCTTCACGGAGCTGAAGTCAAGCAATGTTGCCTAATGACGTTGAAGGGCTTGGCATGAAGTTTGCCAAGCCTACAATGCGGCTGAGACCGACCACATCCTATTCTATTGGCTCGCTTAATTCAAGCCTCATTCAATCTCGGACGCCAATCGGTGACGACAGATTAAGATACTCTTATCAAATACCGGCATCACAACAACCTGTTTACCGTTCTTGGGGGGTACTTTTATCCACCGTGCTCTCTGTCGGGTTCGCCGGAGCGCTGGGGACACTGGAAATAAGGGCGGCATCGTGGGTACCAATTTAAATGTTTCCACCGATTCAAGCTTGTTTCACCGTGTGGTGAAGTAGGGTAGTGGGGGGTGGTTCCCAACCGTATACGGTAGTACGATAGCTTTACGCCAAGTTGCCAGCCCAGATGTATAGTATAAGAAATGGGGAGCCGTGTTCTGTCAAGCGCAGCATTGGAATTTCCGGTATACGCGAGTTCCCTTTGGTTGTCCCCGGATTTGGCCTTTCAACACTAGGAGACAAATCCCAATAATGCACCCCTCAGACAAGTCGAGTATCATACCACACACTCGAATCCTGACAAGAATAGCATAACACATGGCACCCCGCATCTCACTTGGCTCAAGTATGCTTTCCCGACATTTTCTAGAAACAAGCCGGCTAATGATGCCTGTGATTAAGGTGTATGATATGGTTGAACCGATTCCTCGAAATGATTACTCAAAAATGCATCAATGCTAACAGCCCGCATCACAACCGAGGCCATGGCTAGTAGTTCCGGTGGCCCGATGCGGCCTTACGACCTTCGCTTTCTAGCTCCGCCGTGCCGGCTCCGCTATCAATTAGTCCCCAAGTACCGGGGGGGTTGTCTCGCTCACCGGCCCCCGGAAGATATAAGCTTTACCGTTGGGCCCCGCACTAGAGCGGGCCCTAGTCCGGTATTCGGTTGGGGCCGCTCAAAAGCCTCCTCTGCAAGTCTCCGCAACCATCACAGCTAGAAAGCACAAAAAGGATATTCGTCCCAGCAGATGACTGAAATCTTCAGGATAAAATCAATTTTCGAGTGATATTCTATGGATTTGATCAGGCTATCTGTGGGTTAGTGATGGATCCTCACCGCCTGTTAACACGCCTTGCCGCATCTCCAATCTCCTCCGATGGCTTCATAGCACCAGTCTAGTGATCGCTGGGAACATGCTGATTGCTCCACCCTCTTCGCGCATTCACATTGTCCTGGCGTGCTTGCATCTGACTTCCTGAGCTTTCACGCCAAGTTACCCTCACCCCCGGTCCCAATACTCCACCGTTCAGGTGTGCATGTGAGAATGCATCATCCTAATTTTTTCGTGCGCCCCGTATTATTCCTATCCTACCGTTCGAAGGTTTCGTGGCTTGAGAGATATGATGGGAGGGAATGCTGTGCGTTATATGATTCCTTGTCGAAACTTGAGATGGGGTAGACCCGCCGCTTTGCTATGGAAAATTAGCCGAGTTTTTGTCAAGCTCCGACAATTGATGGACAGCGAGAATGGGTCCTTTGGCAAAGGTCGACTCGCAGAGTTCTTTTTCTAGGGTTTTTAAAGTTTGGTTGAGTTACTATTATAGTATCACAGATTGAACATGGATGGTGGTAGGCTCGGGGGAGAAAAAAACTTACTGATCCAGGGTTGCGACGCGGCTAGATCTTGGCAATCACTCACTTGGCCTCCTTCCGAGATGAAATGTATTAATCTTGCTACTCCTAGAATATCGCCTCTCTCCTAACAAATTTGCTCGTTTGAACAATTTCTAAAAACGACTTTCATATGATGCATCACCAGTGTGCATAATCCGGGCGCTGTCGGATTCATCGACTAACCCAATACTATACGCCCAGGGACACCGGCGGTCCCCCAGTCCAATCCGGATGCGCATACAGCTTTGGTAAACCAGAAGGGTCAATCACTCCGATAGACCGGTTGACTAAATATATTTCACCTGGAATCCGATTTCCCTTTTCAGCGGTTGCCGGTCTGCACCAGATTCTATGCCGCAGGGTTAGGGTTTCTGACCGCCGTGGTTGATTATTGTGGTGTTGGGCTGCCGAAGACCTTAGATGCACCGGACCTTCATCGAAGAGATATAAGTGAGGGAGAGAGTCGAGAATGTGTTCCCTTGGGCTTGTCTTTCTGCTACTACGGCAAGTCCATTCGTGTGCACGAGAGACATCTGGATTTGTGAGTTCATTTATCTGATTGAGCAAAGATGATCGCAGCTGATAGTGATAGATAGAAAATACTTGCATAAACAATGTCTAGCCATTACTACAAACCCGTTGCGGGAAGTCCCCGATCCTTGTCCGGGGGTGTTCCCCCCTCCACGTCTAACGGATATCTCACGCCGGTGTCGACACCCTCCAGCCGCGGCTCTCCTGGCTCCATCCGAGGAAACTATTCGCCAGGAATCCCAACCCCAAAGAAGGAGTCGCCGCCCATGCCAAGATTCCGCAGGATGGAACGCTCTTCGACAACTGCCGGGCATCGAGTATCTCATCCTCCTGCTTCACCGCCTAGCACTACCCCGGTATTCAAGAGGGTTGGCAGCTTCCCAACGGTTATCCATCAGGATTCACCCCCATGGAGCTTTCGCATCAGGAGCGAAGTAGCCTTTCCAGTATATGTTCCTAATCCGCCACCAACCCCACCATATTCCGCACCTTCACGGAGCTCGAAACGGGGATCTCAACTCGCCCGTCGCTCACAGGGCTCAGCCGGATCGCGTTCCCCGGTAAGGATAATTCAAGGTGATAGTCACAGTTTTGTCCGGTCCCCCTCTCCAATAGAAATTGCTATTCCACCGCCAATGGTGGATGAAAGGCCAATTTACAGTCAAAGACATTCGTATCGGAAATCAGATCTCTCAATAATTTATCCTTTGCCGGCAACGGTATACGTCCCAGGAGAAGGAGATGAGGAAGTGGAGTTGCTACCGGAGCGAGAAGACGACCCTTACGAACTACACATGCAACGTCCGAATTATAACAGGGTCTACCGTGCTTCACCCAAGTCCACGCAGGGTTCAATAGCCGCGGTGTCGGGTTTCCAAGCACCGTCTCCACCAACATCGCACCGCCTGGATACATTGGATGCATTCCTTCCCCCACGGCGAGCGCTTTCATACGGTGAACCCACACAAGCAGATTTAGTTAGCCTCTGGGCCTCGGCCCAGGGTGCAAAACGCATACCGGGCACACAAAATGAAGCAGGAAGAACTTTCGTTCTGAACATGTATCGGTTAGTATTTCATAACCACGCGATCGGTAGATAAGCCATTCTAACAACCTCTCAGACAAGCGCCATTACAGCACCCGAACCCAGTGCAACACTCCCTATCCTTCCCCGAGCACTTCACCTTCGGCACTTCCCTAAACAACCCGTTCTACGCCATCTATGCAATGCGCGAAAGCTCACAAGACGAAACCTTCAATGAGCTCACACTCCTACGCCGCGATCCCACGACAGGCATGGATACAAGCGTAATAACCTTCGGCCTGGAACCACCCTCCCGCCGAATATCCCCGGCAGGCGACGGCCTCATCACACTGATCTACCCGAAAGAAGCAGTCCTCTCCGCAATGTCTCCTAGCACCCCTCTCACTCGAAGCGGCAACACCACCTTTCCAGCCGCGGCCCCACGATCGAGAACCCAAGAATCCCGTGCCAATGCAGCCATACAAAAAGCCTACGCAACCGAATGCTGCCGACTATCATGGAACGCCCAGCGCCGACGATACTACCTTTACCACCCGGGAGTGGCGGAGGGCGGAGATGCATATCTCGTGGACATCACCGGAGAAGTCGGCTTCGACCACCTCGGCGCTAAGGGAAGCATCAAACTGATCAACGTGGACACGAACGAAACTATGGTGGAATTGGACTTTGCCCGGAGTCTACTATTCGTCAACACCAGAGCCACGGGGAAAATTCCGAACGATTACATTGTTGATGTGGCGGTGTGCGCGGTGCTGACCGTTGCAACGGTGGAGGGACGGCGCATGCGGATTGTCCGCCGGAGTCAGAGCTGTAGTAGCTCAACGACTATGAGCGGTCTGGGCAAATGGGGTGACGAGGGTGGTAGTATAGATGAGCGGGAGCGCGGGGGTGGTTGTTGGGGCAGCATGGCTTCCTGGCTTGGAAAGGTATTTAAGAGGAGTGGGGGGGTCAAATGTCAATCTTCTTAGATTATTATTACTCTAGCGATATTTTTTTCTATAGTTTTTTTTTTTTTGGTCATTTATTCGCTTGTTGAAGACATCGCGTCCAACAGCGATCCAAGGTTAGGTTAGATTGGAGGCGGTGTTCGGCGGTGTCTGCAGGTTTAACTTTGTGAATAGGAAAATCATGACGTTACGGCTTATACTAGAGGTATGATATTATTTATTTATTTTCCTTTGGAGTTCAGCTTAAACGAGATTAGATTAGATTAGATAGTTTAAGTGATGATTCTAGCGAAGAGATAAACCGTAGATGTATTATTAGAAATCGGAAACTTATCATAGCCGCGCTCTGCCTGCACCAATACCAATAATTGATCACGTGCCATGTAGTGGGCAAGGTAATGACATTATACAGTACATACCTAGAATTAGCCATCAATCTATACACACGATTATTCACGAAACCCAAGACAAATCTATCATTAACTCCGGAATTAGCCTAGACGAAGGATAACAAACATCACCACACCACAGAAAAGGCCTAACGGGAACACCAGGGGAGAGGAGGGAAAAAGCCGAGGGGGGAGAGAGGAAAAGAGCAAGGTCGGTTAACAAATTCTAGCCATGATAGGGGTGAGTGGAACAAAATTAACCGCGCACCAACCAACCAACCAAACCATTCATAGCAACCAAACACTTCCTCATCACTCTCCACTTTCAAACAACACACCACCTAAAGAAAAATTTCTCCTGCTCAAATATCACTTTCTACTATGTATGATAATCTACTATGGATTTACATTTTTTAATTTCTTTCTTTTCTTTAGTTCTCAGGATACGGGGTTGGTGGGGGAGGAGCGCTGTTTGTCATGGCCAGGAGTTTTTACATGTTGTCTGATGCGCGGTTAAATTCTTTTTTCCACGGACAATAATACGTCTAAATCCACGGAGGCCTTGCTAAGTAAGACCAACAGATCCTGCGTGCGAAAACTTTTATAATATGGGGTGGGAATATGCGTATAGGTGGCGACGAGGAGGGATATAAACGAGAGAGAGAGAGAGGCTGAGAGACAAGTATAGATATCGTATATGTGAGAGGCGATGAGGGAAATACCAGTTGAGTGCCCGGGGGCTGGACTGATCGGGCAGTGTTTGGATGGGTGTCATGTATACTTGGAGGGGCTATTATGCAAACTGCAGGGAGATATGGGTGATGGATGTAATAGGGAGGATTTGGGAACAGGGCCCTTGAGGTTCACAATACCCCTCCCCGGTCTTCGGGGGGGGTTGGGTTGGGTTCGGGCGCTAGGGTCTGTGGAATTTGCTATTTGAATCTAATTTTTCGGGGTTGTAGTCTTACTCGACACTCGGAGCGAGTACTGGAGGGAGGGAGGGAGGGAGGGAGGGAGGCGGCCAGAGGGATGCCTAAAAGCCATGTGTTGTGGTGCGGAAATTGGGATCGTTGATGTTATGAGAGCTCGAAAGGCGGAGGACGGGACGACGGGGCAAAAGGATACCAAAGACGGGCTTGTATTTTAGTGACCTTTCTATCCTTCCTGTCATCTGGCAGTAAGGCCATCTTTAAATACATTAATCAATGTAAATTCTTCCGGGAGTCTCTTGAACATAATCAGCCCATTTGCTTTCCTTCTCAGGCAATGCCCTTACCCCTCATACCCCTCTCTTCCTTCCCCGCTTTGTTGTTCCTTTAACCCCTCACTTCGCACACACTTCACCGAGTGCCAGACTCCGGTGAATCCACCGTCATTCTTCCGGCATCTTCTAATCCGTGTGGGTAAAGGAATTGGGTCTGGGGGAGCACCGGTGATTAAAAACAATCGTCACGTAAGATCCTCGCAACCTCATAATGTCCTCTGAAGAGGGCCAACGATAGTGGTGTATGCGGCCGGCGATCTAGTGCGGTGCAAAGGTCGTGCCGTTCTAAGAGCATCTCCACTATCGCGATATGCCCGGCAGAGCCGCCTACGAGAGTGGCACCGGGCAGTATTTTGTGCTTGCACCTTTGGGATCGACGTCCTCTCGTTCCAAAAGCATTTTTACTACCCCCGAATGCCCGTTACCAACCGCACACAGGAGTGGGGTTTGGTCATGGGTGTCTGTCCTGTCGAGATTGACTCCCTCTCGCGCTAAAAAGCATGTTCACTGCCCCCATCATGCCCGCCTTCGGCAGCCAGGAGGAGTGTCGTTGTGTTACTGGTGATATCAATCCCGTCGGGATTGACTCCCTCTCGTTCCAAAAAGCATCATTACTGCCCCCAATTGGCCGTACTCAGAAGCCAACGAGAGTGGCGTTCGGCAACAAAAGGGACCTGCATGGTCGGGATTGATGCCCATTCGTTACAAAAAGACCTTTACAACCCTTTCGTGTCCTCTTGTAGCTGTCCATGTGAGAGCTGTACTACCCGTACAGTCGGTTGCATTAACATTCCATTCCTTCATCTCCAATACAGCAGCAACTATCTCAACAACCCCGAAAAATAACACTCCGTGGAGCCCGGTAAATCCCCAAGGTCCACTTCCACCGGGAAAATAAGGACCCGAGTCGCCGTCTTTACTATCGTTCAATAATAGGAGTTGAGCGGATATGTGCTCATAGAATCTTCGAGGAGTTTCTGTGTAAGGATTTTGTCGTTTTCCGTCATCTCTGTTCCCGTGTGCTTCCCGGTGAAGTGAAGCATATTCTAGAAGGAGCAGTAATGAGGGGGCCGAGCGGAGGGTTGGCGAAAGATTCCGAACGGATCTAGAATTGAGATATGTGAGGCAAACCTCAGGAATTATTGAGTGGGGACTTAGAATAGAGTCGGGTCGCTTATAGGTGGCTCTAGTAGAGTGAAGTGTACAATTCGGACAGTGGACGGAGACGCCTCAGCCGTCACAAGACCCAGACAAGACGATAGGATAGGAGTGTCCGTAGCACAGGGATGTCATTCGGATCTACATCGGTAGATCCTACTGTATCTCTACTGCTAAGGCGTGACAGAGCTCCTCGGCTCGTAAGGGCCGTTCCGAGTATAACAGCCACATCGGTGCCTTCAATCCGAGTTCTGATTTGTTTCCCTTCTGCGCCCTCAGTCCCCCTAGGGTTGCTGTATAGGCGTTAGTCAGTTCATTTCATCTCGCCATTACTTTGAGTTTCTTCCTTCTCTGAGCAATCGTCACCTCTACTAGAATAACCTCGATGTTTAGCGATACAAGGAGGAATCTGGACAGAATGGCTTGTAAGTATTCACCATGGAGAGAGTAAAAATGATAAGAACTGCTGCTCACATATCTGACATCTCTTCTAGAATAGTTTTCACGATATCCGCCCGTGAATCATGTCCACCGGATCTTCACGCTCTTCATCCCCATCTAACCTCATCTCGAGATAATTCCTGATATTATTCATGTTGGGACTGATAACTATCACAACTACCCCGGTGAAGTATCTTTTAATTGTTCCCCAGACATGGGGTCTCCAGGTAGCGGGTATTCTCGCTTAGGGGACTCCCGAAACATATCTCGTAGTGACTGGAGAAGATTAGGAAGATGCTTCGGTAGGCATTGGTCTAAAGCATCAATATAGATTAAGACCTGGGGTAACGAGGCAATAATTGTCCCCAACATTTGCCTCACATCCAGTACGAGTGGCCTTCTCCCACCAAACTCCCCTTTCCCCTTCCCCTTTTGAAATGCCTCGAGAACATTCTTGGGGAAGCCCCACCTGGCTACCAGCTGCTTTAGTAGCTCCCATGATATTGGTGATGGTCCGCTCTTGCTGAGTAAGGAAGTCACAGTACAGCCCGACAACGGCGATACCATTATCCCGTGCCTGATCGCACAGGCTGTCGATCGTAAGAAAACTGGTATTCATCGCCGTCAGAAATATTAACTTCTTTCAAAGAACCTCATCAGCTACTTTAGGTATCGTAGATCCCTACCCCCGGATTCCCGGACCAAAACAAGACAGCCTCATCGGCTCCACCCTCACCCCCTCTCCACTCCCGAAACTCGCTAGTTTCCAAGAGCCAATCCCCGACACCGTCGAGTCTGTCGGTTCGCATGCTTTGATGCCTATTATTTGGCTCTAGTGGTGAGAGCCAACGCATGATCCGCGCACCCTCGCCGGACCTACAGCAGGCGGTATTGAAATTATCGTACTTTTTATGTTGCCGAAGTGAGAAATACCATCTCCGATGGTTACCAACAGTGTTTGCGGAGCCTGGGCCATGGTGTTCTGTATAGAGTGATTTTTAGAGGTAGAAATGGCACGAACAATTTGGAGTGGAATCGGGGGAGTTAGAGGCTTTTGTCTGAAAATGGTGTTGCTCGCCATACTCTCAGCATACTTTCCTTGTTCAGATAGCTTCCGAGTTGGGCGCTTGTTTGTCCGGCTTCGGATATGCACTGAGGATTCAGGCATATGGCTTCGGCTTCGGCTTTGGGCGTTTTGATTGGAGGTTCGGGAAAGAATTTCCTATGCAAGAATGCAGCCGTCGGAAGGGAAGCGGAAAGACTGTATGGTAAGGGGGAAAGGATGTAAAAGGGGTTTACACACGAAGGGATCCTTCATGCGCATGCTGTGAGCAGTAGTATTTTTTTTCCTTTTGTTAGCCCGAGAGTCATGATGGGAAGGAAGACTCACACGGAGCAGCACAGGCGTGCCTGCTGGCTCCTGGAGCGATAGGGTGTTATTGTTGATGAGTCCTGCAGTCATGATGTGGAAATGGTGTGATCATAGTGTCAAAACTATGTGATCATAAGAAGAAAAAATCTCGGAACAGTCTCTATTGTTTTTTGTATTTAAGGTCTCTGTTTCTCCCGCATTTTAGGAAGAAGCAGGCCGCTGAATAAAAGTTGGTCTTTGATTTTACTGTTCTGTTCTCCTCGTGCACCAGCATTCTCAAGCACGAGAAATCTCCCGTCTAGATTTTATCACGAAGCACTTGTAACTGAAGAAGTTGAGTGAGCCAATGAAACCACCAGTGATTTCTAGGCACCTCCACACACTATATACAGTCGAAGTCCACGGTTAAATTGTCTCCAACGAGGTTCTAGTGGGGACATATATCAAAGGGAGTTCATATTTATAGGAAAAAGAAAAAAATTGGAAAGAGGGGAGAAAAGAAATAATAAAGAAAATCAGGATGCGATCATAAAACCGGCTGAGGTAATGTCAGGAGGTGGAGGGTGCGTTTTTGAAGTCTTATTGATCAAACCTTTTGCCAGCCTGTGGGTGATCAGGTGAGAAGAATTCGAGGAATAGAGAGACGTAGTGAGCTTTCAGTGTTGAGCGTCAAAGCCTGCGAATCCGTTTGGAGGGGTGCTGATTGGGATCGGACGGCCCAGTGAGGAGAGCTGGGGATTTGTCGCCATCTGACCGCGTGCTTGGATTTTTGACTTCGGATAGCAACTTCACAATGCTATGGTGTCCATTCTTCTCGGCTCGTGCAAGCGCTGTTTGACCAGCGTGATTTACCACTTGGCAGTTCACATCAACATGCCCTACTAGAATCTTCACAACTCCTTCATGTCCCTTGCCGGCTGCTTCGGAGAGAGGCGTGTTGCCACACTTAGCTTTAATGTCAGGGCTGATATCGTTGCAGTTAAGTAGTGCTTTCACGACTCCTTCATGCCCCTGCCCTGCGGCTTCGAAGAGCGGTGTTCGGCCATCACGGCTTGCCACATTAGGCAAGACACTACCCTTTCCCAAAAGCATCTTCACAATTTTTTCTTCTCCTTTTCTGGCGGCTCTCAATAGCGGGGTTTCGCCACAACAGTTAACAGCGTTAGGGTTCACGTCTGTCCGCGCTAAGAGCATCTCCACGACTACTCCATGCGAACCCCAGACAGCTTGAAAGAGAGGCGTTCGGCCACAGTTATCTTTAAGGTCCGCGTCGACATTGTCGAGCTCCAGGAGTGTCTCCACCACGTCCTCCCATCCTAACTGGGCCGCTCTACCGAGTGGTGATGTACCCTGGCCAACCAGAGCACCTGGGTAAATATCACTCCGTTCTAGTAACATCTTCACGACTCCTCTATGCCCCTGGTGGGCTGCTATGAAAAGTGGAGTTTCGTTATTTATGTTCGGGGTGTTGGGGTTGACATCGGACCGAACAAGTAGTGCCTGCACAACTACCTGATGCCCGGCCTGGGAGGCGACAAAGAGTGGAGTTTGTCCAAATGGACCAACGATGTTGGGGTTGGCCTCTTTCCGCTCGAGCAGCATTTCCACAACTCCTGCATGCCCCTCACTGGCGGACTCCAAGAGCGGAGTTTGACCAAAGATGTTCGCAGTGTTGACATCGATGTCACCTCGTCCGAGCGGAATCCTGACTACTCCTTCATGTCCCTCCGAGACAGCATGGAAGAGTGGTGTCTTGTTCCGTCGATCCGGAGCATTGGGGTTGATATCGTCTCGTGCCAGGAGCAGCTCAACCACTGCCTCTTCCCCATTCTTAGCAGCCCATGCAAGGGGTGATAATCCCTTCCTCATGTTGGAACAATCGTCCGCTTCATTTAACGCCATGTTCTTACTACCGAAAAGACCTATATCAGCTCATACACGAATGTCAGGACAAATATCGCTGTTTATAAATCAACAGCTGATTAAACTTACAATAATATCCAAAACTTTGAAAGAGTAATTCGTGTTTTCTTTTGAGTAGAGGGCTCCCTGAGGAACCTATAGGAACTAGTTCTCAGAGATTGACAATGGTTCGGAAACGAAAAGATTGAATAACAAAAAAGTTAAAATTAAAAGGAATTGATTGACAGTGTTGGTCTTGGGCTTTCCTGGAGAAGTAGAATATCGTCTCCCTAGTGGGCTCTGCCTTTTCCTTTTTAAGTGGTTGGTGGAGACAAGTGGGACACTCAAAAGATGTTCCTCGACGAGCCCTCGCAACGGCAGTCAGGTGTGATGGAGATGGAAGGATTTCATGAGGGGCGTGCTTGACGGAGTGGATGTTTAGTTGCATCGTTCTATAGAGGTTGCTAGCTACCGCTAACTTTACATAGTGAGCATTGTGTTCGTACATGTGATAGCCCTATGGGTCTCCATGTGCCCTATACATTCGATCATCCCCTAGAATGTTTGCACTAGCACACCATAGTGTTTCACAATAGATTTGTGCACTTTCTGTTGCATGTACTATATCAGCTGCTAAGACAGAGCTCAACAACCGGGATTGTTATCCAATGAATACCCGTATTGGTCCTAGAGTTGGTTATAGGGTGGGGCGGGGAGAGTTCACTTTTTGGTCCTGCTATTACTCTGGGCCGGAGTCAATATGTTGCCTCTCATGCCTGCGGTGTCTCAAACAGAGCCATATCGAGGGTATAATAGGGGGTGGGGATTCTATCTTCCCCATTAAGTGTGTGAAAACAGCCCTGTTTCTTGCTCACCATGTTGACACGGGTGCAGGGCCCGACTCCCCTCATTGTGTGAAACCATATGATTGGAGAAAGACTTGCCGAAAGTCTCTGAAAATATGATTCTATTGAGAGGATTACTATTCTACCATTTTAATTGTTATAATATTATGTATTTTGTAGACTAGGATTTAATCTATAGAGACAGATACGATTTGTACAAGACTGGGCAAAGTGAGGAGTCAAATTTGATGCTAGACAAATTTGCAGATACTGTGATACTACAGTCACTTGATAGAAGTATTCATAATTTGAGATATATTAAATTGCTTTTGGATAATTTCTATAGGTGGGGTAGTGGGGCTGGTGTTTGCTGTATTCACTGTTGCAATACTGAGTACTGAGAGGCCATTGGTGAGTCATAGTAGAAGTAAGGCAATAGTAGGAAAGTCACCAGAAGGAGTGAAAATGACTCAACAAACTGAAAGGAAAAGAAAGTAAGACCAATAATACTTCCGGGGGTCAATCACCGCTGATCATCGATGATCACAAAAAAGGATAGAAAGCTTATGAAAAGATAACGAAAATCATTCCATCCCTGAGGTTGTTCGCGGTTGTTGTTCACTATCTACCTATAAACACCTGTAAACCGGTAAATACTACCAAACTATGTAATTTGAAGCTAGCACATTCCGCAACCCGTGCCCACCACCTATCTGCATACTTAAAACATGAAGTAGCTATCTACAGAAGGCGCTATTCTATGCAATCCATATTTATACACCACAGTACCCAATGATTGATTGTCAACAATCTACATGCCATGTGTTGGTGTAACCACTTCAGCTAGGGGGGCAGTCTGTAACAATCCTACCCGGTTGTGGTTATTTATACAATAGGTAACGAATCGCTTACATGAGTCTCTTGAACTATCTTATAGTTCTCATTCGTACTTAGACTATCTTATTATCTTTTAATCGTGCTTGCTATCCTCTGATCTTAACTTCGTACTTAGACTATCTTATAGGCTTCGTTCGTGATCGTCTATCCCGATGTGACAAACATCTAGGAGGTCCCTTGTCTTACAAGGTCGTGGTTGCTCTGAGGCTCAGAGCTCAAGTTGCTTGCAGACAAGCGAGAGGTAAAGGTAAAGGGTATATTGTCAGAAAGTACTTACATGGTTGCGTTAAGAGCTCTAACTACGGTGACCTTTTCTTTCATTTTTTAATTTTTTTTAATTTGTTTATTTAGCTTATGAGTTTGATTGGTTAAGGTACAAAGAAAGCATGCAGCTTATCGCTATGGCCAACAAAAACCCTATTTCTCCACATCCCAGGAAACATCCAAACCCCCAAGTCCCTCTGGTATGAGACTAAGGGTATATATCGCCTATCGCGAAACTAAGTTCTACGAACATACACGTACATACAAAGGAAGTAGAAATGAAAGAAGCAAGCAGGGAGGAGAGGAGAACAAGTAGCGACATCTGCGAAAGCATAAGGTGAACAAAACAAAGGATGGACCCCTGACAAAGGAAATATACATCTGATAATTGACGCAGATCAGCCAAAGCTTAGGAAAAGAAAGTGTGAGCCTGGTCAACGAAGTGGTGCCGGGAAATGAAGCGATGCCTGGGGGCACGTTGAGAAGGCGGGATGGAGAGGTCAGCAAAGATGGGTCTCTTGTAGCAGTACTAAAGGACAATAGCAACGGCCAAGAGGACAGGTGTAACTGAGGCGTGTTATAATATAGTAACCGAAGGTCGACCACAGGAAGGGGGGTAGTAGTATGGTGCCATCCAGGAGTGGAAAGGGTAGTAGGGTGCTAGCCAAATGGGGAGGGTAGTGAGGTGACAGCAGGGGGGGGGTGGTCTAGCTGTAACTGAGCAACGAGACGAAAATCATGGAAGGTGGATATAGGAAGGACTTGTCCAAACACTTGAGATGACTGACTAGAGTGACTGCGGCCGATGGTTTTCTGAATGCGAAGCATAAACGAGGCCGTGAAGTTAGAAAGCGAAGTGTTCCCCGACAGGACACAGGTAATCGAGAGAGAAAAGGACTTCATAAAGGGCTTGGAAGGCTCAACGCCGACCGTGAACGAAGGGAACAGAATGCCGACCATGAAAATCCTATGCGAGGTGCAAAGGAACTTTGGGTTAAGGGAGAGAACCGAACATGATGAGCGGGAGTCAATGACGAACAAGAACAAGAGCCCCGTGGAGGAAAGGGGGAGGGTCCAAAAAGAGAGAGGAGAGGGGATGGTATGGCTGCCCTAGGCAGATGCCATCAAGGGGAAGGAGAGGCGGGGTGGTGGAGTGGATGATGATTTCTCTGGTGTTGAGATTTCAATCACTGGAGGTGTAGAGGAGATAGTTCGTGGCTCTAACCACTATGATTTTTTTTTTTTTTTAAATCATATATTCATTGTTTATACGATACAAGATATAGCATGGATCTTATCGATATGGCCAGAACAAAACCGGAAATCAAATAACAATCTACAAAAGAAATAATCGTAACCTGAATGACCAAACACGACCGATATGTGTCGCAGAGCAGCCTAAGCTAGCAAAGGAAATGTACATACTGTGAACTGAACTCAAGAACTTGGGGCAGAGAGGGAAGTGTTACTGAGAGGTGGGTTGGTAGACCGGGGGTGAAGCGAAGGGGGGAGGGGTGGCATGCCAGGAGGGAAGCCTGTAGTGATGATACAAATAAACTCATCTAGGCCACTGAGCATTTGCATGTCTGTCCAGAGTGGGGCCTCTGGGCCAAGATCAAAGACCCCATAGGGGAGACAGGATCTTTGCCGGGGCATCGAGTGAGGGGCAGTCAAAGATGGCATGCTCAAATGAGTGGGGAGCGTCGGAGCAATGAGGGCAGGTTGGGTCGGGGTCAGGGTTGTGTCACGAGGTGTGTGCCGTCAGGTAACTGTTTCCTAAGTGCGTTTGGTGGATCCTACGGGGCACAAATTCGCCTAAATCCATAAAGGGGTCGGGGTGGTTAGCCAGTAGGTAGGGGTAATATTTGGGAACATGGTCGGACCCCGAATGCTTAAGCAGGTGTTGCCTGGCCCGGGCCTTGAGCCTCTTGTATGAGGGGATGACCAGCCGGGTAGGAGGTAAGTACTCGGTGAGGTGGAGGGAGACTGGTGGGAGGGTGACAACGTCGGAGATGAGGGGGGTGGCCATGAAGGCCAACCGAGGAAAGCGCATTGTCTCCGTACCTGGAGTTCCCTTGCTTGTCTGGAGGACTATCCAAGAGAGGTTGAAGAAGAGGTGTAGTATATTGGTGATCCTTTTCTGAGTGAGGCGAAGAGCGCGAAAGGAGGAGAATAGGGGGATGAGCTTCAGCAGATGAGCTGTGGCTGGTTTGATTCCTGGGGGAGAGCAGATGAGCCTAAGACCCGCGAGATGACGGTGGTGGCGGATCAGGCAGGGAAGGGGGGGGAGGTATGCTTCCCTATAAAGACATATCAAATTGGTGGTCGAAAAACAATTGGTGGTCTATCTACAGACCCGTCGCCACAAAACAGCCATCGGGCCCAGAATGCAAGGAGGAGGGTACCATACAGACAAACTGTACAATAGAATAGAGGCAAGGAGAGACCGTGCGAGGGTAAGACAGAGATGGGGGGGAGGCCAAGCCCAGGGGGCGAGAGCGGTCTGATTGTGGGGAATGCCCCATTAGCTAGGCAAAGCCTGCGAGCAAAGTGGCCCCTTGGGTCGAATGATGGGCTGTGTTACAAATTGAGACTAAGCAAGGCAGATTTCCAATGAGTAATACTTATTAGTCATAAGATTTGTTTATGTTCGACGCTATGCAGTTAGTTGACTCATGGTGCTCACATGGCTCGCACTTGCGTGTCATGGTTATGTTATGATTGATTGATGTTTCTATGCCTTACTAGTATGAGTTATAATGATGTAATGACTTTCGCGGGTGATTCCCATTATGAGTTATGAGTTTTACTCAGGTCATGCGCTGTGCGCACCTGACTTGTGTATGAGTAATTAATTATATTACGGTAAGGTGCGCAGTGACAGATAGGAGTCATCTGATGGATTTCGTGCATGACTCATTATGAGTCATAGGACCGCGTGACTCGAGTTAAGAGTCACCAGGGTTAGGGTTGTTGGCCTGAAGAGTCTGTATAAAGAGGAGACTGGGTCACAGTGGTTACCACGAACCATCTCCCCTACAGCTCCGGCGATTGAAATCTCAACACCAGGGAAAGTATCATGGGATTACACCACCACCCCCTCTCCTCCCCCTTGATGGCTTCTGCCTAGGGGAGCGATGCTACAACCCCTCCTCTCCCTCTGGGGTCTACCCCCTCCTCCATGGGGTTCTTGTTACTTTTCGTCGTTGACTCCCGCTCATGAAGTTCAGATCTCCCCTTTACCCAGCACTTCCTTTGCACCTCGCTTAGGTTTTGCACAGTCGGCATTCTGTCCTCTTGGCTCACGGTCGGCGCTGAGGTTTCCAAGCCCTTTGCGAAGTAGCTTTCGGTCTCGGTTGTGTGGTCCTGTCCGGGAACAGTTCGGTTAGTAACTTCAGTACCGCGTCTTCGTTTCGCATTCGGAAAAGCTTCGGCCGCGGTTACTCTAGTTGGTTGTCGCAACTGTTCGGACTGGCCTTGCTCCTCACATCCCCCTCCCTCCACCCTCTTGGTCTTCGTCCCGTTGCTCAGTTACAGCTACACCCACCCCCCCCTTTCCACCACCTCAGCTGGCACCTTACTGCCACCCTCCCGCGGTCAATCTTCGGTCGCTATACAAAAACCCGCCTCGGTTCCGCCCGTCCTCCTGGCGGTCGCTAATGCCGCTTTGGCACACCCTCCGGCGACCCCGCACCAGAGTCGCCTCCATACACCATCCTATCCTGCCATCGGGCACCGCTTCGTCCCCTGGTGCCGGTCCAGTGTGCAGGTCCATATTCTCACTTCCTAGCTCAGGCTGATCCACGTCACTTATCAGACGTAAATTTCCTTTGTCAGAGGTTCATTCATTCCTTATGTTTTTATACTTTCTGTAGTAGATGTCACTAAGGGTTCTCCTCTCCTTTCTGCTTGCTTCTTTCCTTTCTGCTTCCTTCGGGTGTACGAGTATGTTTGTGGGATTTGGTTGGGCGATAGGCGAGATGTGCGGTTGGTCTTATACTAGAGGGACTTGGTGGTTTGGATGTTTCCTTGGGTGAGGAGGGTACGGTTTTTGTTGGCCATAGTGTTAAAGCTGAATGCTGTCTTTGTACCTTTTTTTCTTTTTATTTCATTTTCATTTTTTTCATTTTTTTAGTGTCATTTTAGTATTGTTTAAGGTACAAACTCCCGTATGCAGATGGCTCTAAGACAGGAAAAACCTCCACCTACAGTCCATCCCGCATCCCTTGTGCTAAAACCCTCTGACCGTGTCCGACACCAAAGCGCCCGGTACTATTGGTAGAAAATTCAGAAGAGCGTAGAGGCCTGAATACAACGAACCAAAAAACCTCCACAGACGTGCAGCCCATAAGAAAACTCCCCACCCCAACAGTGAACAACCAAGGAAAGTACAGAAACTTCAATAAACTCAAGGAAGAAAAACCCCAGCCCAATGATCACGCACAAAGAGGAAACTTTACCTGGGGCTCTTACGTCCCGGACGGAAAGGGCAGACAAGACCACCAAGAGAAAGATCAGTAACCGAAACCACCACAAACAGAAGTGTGTGGTAGGACGAAGTAGCCACTGTAGGCCCACCGGCAACGAGACCGGAAGGGAGTGCATGTCACCCAGAGGCAACAGAGGTGGCAGGCATGCAACCCCTACTCCAAACACAGGCAAAAGCCACGCACTTAGCCATGACAATCACCCAAACCCAGAGGTCAGAAGGAACCAGAGGCCCAGGGTGTAGAAGCAGTAGGGTGCCAGCCAGAGAGCGAAGCAGTAGGGTGCCAGCCGATCCAACCGTGAGGAGAAGAGGAGAAGGAGGGGTAGACCCAAACCGAGAAGTGCGAGGGAAGGTGACCGAAGCGAGATCAAGATTTTCGACGCTGCCGACCGTGACGGACAGGACTCTGAGGAGATAGTACAATACCAGAGTGCAGAGCCATCGGGGCCACTGCTTCACCGATAGCCCGAGACTGTCACCGACCCGTTGATGTGGTAAGGGGGTTGCCGACCGTGCAAATGATCTAAGTGAGGTAGAGCAAGTGCGGGGTAGGGAGAGGAAACATTATCAAAAGAAGACGAAATCCATCAACCAAGAGTGAAGAAAGCCCAAAGGGATAAACCTAAGGGAAGGGGAGTGTAGAGGAGGTATGACTCAACCCCCTAGAGCGAGCTCATGGCGGGGGGTGGTGAAATGAAAAGTGGTGATAATCTCGTGGTGTTGAGATTTCAATCGCCGGGTGTGTAGAGGAGAAGGAGGATATTGTCTTTGTACCTTAAACAAATGCAGCTAATGTAAAAAAAAGAAAAAAAAAAAAAAAAAAGAAAAAAAAGGGTCACAGTGGTGACCATTCTCCGTCTCCGCTACAGCTCGGGCGATTGAAATCTCAATACCACGAGAAATCATCGTCACTGCCATCCACCCCCCTTTCCCCAGACACGAGACATTGCCTCAGTCTGGGTGAAGCCGTCTCCCTTCCCACTTCCTTTCCCTTCTGATGGTCAGCCCTGGCAAGCTTGTTCCTTGGGGTTGGTTGAGTTCGCCTTCACCCCCTCTTCTCGGGGCTCGCTTAGGCAGCGATCCACTGTCGGCAACGCCTGACCCGTCAACAATCGGTTTTTAGTCTGGCTGGATCGACAAAGTAGCTGTCCCTGGTGGCACTGCTCTCTGGTATTGCACTGTTTCCTTTGTGCTCTGCTGTTACGGTCTGACTTTTCGAAACATAGTGACACCATTTCAGTCAGCCTTCCTCCTACTTCTCGTGTTGGTTAGCCCTCCGCCCTCCCCCTCCCTGACGTTTGGATCGGCTGGCACCCTACTGCTAGTGGCTCTACGCCTACCCTCCGACCCCTGCTCCCTTCTGATGTCCTTGGACTAGGGGCGCATGTTTAAACCTTCTTTCCGGGTCTTCTTTCCCGTGATAGCCGACCGGATCTTCCTCTGACTGCAACGAGCCTTCCTCCTGAGGCGGCATCCTCTCGAACTCGATCTCGCTTCCTGAGCCTCAGCCGGCGAGGCTATATGCCTCCGGTAGTTACCTCCCCTGGTTGTGTCCCCGAGACCCATCATTCAGGAGTCCCTATTCCTTCGGGAGCTGGGCCGGGTGCTGTTTTACTACGGTTTAGCTTATAGGTTGTTTGATTTGGGGGAGTGGATTTGCTTTTCTATATTGGTTGTGTAACCGGTACAGGTTACTGTTTTAGGTATGGATTTGTTTTGAGTATTTGTTTTAGGATACGAGTTCAGGAGACTTGTATGCCTTGTTAGTTTGTTTTATGTTTTGTTTTAGGATACGAGCTCAGGAGACTCGTAAGCCTTGTTATTTGATACTTGTATTGTTTCAGCATACGAACTCCGGAAGTTCGTAAGCCTTGTTTATTGTTGGATTATTTATGGGTTAGGTATCGTTTGATGCCTTAGGATTTGGATATGATTGATGCGAGATGGATTATCGCAAGTGTATTTAAAGACCTGTATCTCTCTGGACTTGGAGAGATCAGACTTCGACAGACAGAGTTTTCAATATACTTGGTTGAACAGTTATCTTCTATTCAGTTCGATTCGAGAATCTTTGAGCTTCGCACAGGCCTACGGTACTTGGCCTTCTCTTAGTAGTTTCGATAAAAGTAATAGAGTCTATTCAATTACTTGTTAGCGTCTCCGGTACTTGATCTCAGTTATACCACCGGTTTGGTAAGAGTCAATACCGATATCCCTTTGCAAGACCGCTACCCCACGGGAAGCGGTTACAGGTTGTGTCTACTGTCGGTTGGGGATGTTTTTCCTTTAGGCTAGGCTCTCGCGGGGTCTTTTTTTAGTTCGTGGCTTTCAGGCCCGCTTTCTCAACTCCTTATAGTTTCTACCCATAGTAGCGGGGGGGGTTTTCTCTGTTGGGCAGGGTCAGTGGGTTTTAGCTTGGGGATGGCGGGATGGACTGTAGTTGGAGGTTTTGGACTACGTGGCTCACGCTTGGCAGAAAGTCCATTGTACATAGGACCCTGGGATGAGCACAGGTGTGCGTTTGCCCCTATAGAAACAATTGATAATCGAGATTAAAAAAAAAAAAAAAAAGAATGGTCACAGTAGTTACCACGAACCATCTCCCCTACTCCTCCTGCGATTGAAATCTCAACACCACGGAAATTATCGTGGAATTCCACCACCACCCCCTCTCCTCCCCCTTGATGGCTTCTGCCTAGGAGAGTGATGCTATCTCCCCTCCTCTCCCTTAGGGGTTTACCCCCTCGCCTACGGGGTTCTTGTTCTTGTTCATTGTTGACTCCCGCTCACGAAGTTCAGTTCTCCCCCTTACCCCGCACTTCCTTTGCACCTCGCTTAGGTTTTGCACGGTCGGCATTTCATGCCCTTCACTCATGGTCAGCGCTGAGCTCTCCATGCCCTTTGCGAAGTACCTTTCCATCTCGGTTATGCGGTCCTGTCGGGGAACACTTCGGCTACTAACTTCACCACCTCATCTCCGTTTTGCATTCGGAAATGCATCGGCCGCAGTTCCTCTAGTTGGTTGTCTCAAGTGTTTGGACTACCTCCCTCCACACAACCTCCTCTCTCTGCCCTCTTGGTCTTCATCCCATTGCTCGGTTATAGCTACATCCACCCCCCCTCTTCCCACCCCCTAAGCTGGCACCATACTGCTTCCCGCGCGTAGTCGATCTTTCGGTCGCGATGCAAAAACCCGCCCTGGTTACGCCCGTCCTTCTGGCCGTTGCTAACGCCGTCTTGGCATACCCACCGGGGACCCCTCATCAGAGTCTCCGCCAATCTTATCCCATCCTGCCATCAGGTACCGCTTCGTTTCACGGCACCGCTCCAGCGTGCAGGTCCACACTGTCACTTCCTAGCTCAGGCTGATACACGTCACTTATTAGACGTAATTTTCCTTTGTCAGGGGTTCATTCATTTCTTTTGTTCACCCTCTCAGTTTTTGCAGATGTCGCTAAGGGTTCTCCTTTCCTTCCTGCTTGTTTCTTTCCTTTCTACTTTCTTCGTATATACGTGTATGTTCGTAGCATTTGGTACGGCGATAGGTGAGATGTGAGATTGGTCTCATACCAGAGGGACTTGGGGGTTTGGATGTTTCCTGGGGTGAGGAGGACATGGTTTTTGTTGGCCATAGTGTTAATGCTGAATGCTGTCTTTGTACCTTTAACAAATGCATATGATTTAAAAACAATTAAAAATAAAGGGAAAAAATTAAAAAAAAAAGTGAAGAAATGGTGACAGTAGTTACTCACGAACCATCTCCTCTACACCTCCGGCGATTTCAATCTCAACACCAGGGAAATCATCGTGGGATGCACCGCCATACCCTCTCCTCCCCCTTGATGGCTTCTGCCTAGCGGAGTGACACTACCTCCACTCCTCTCCCTCCTGGCCTGTTGGCCACCCCTTACTTGGGGTTCTTGCCTTCGTTCATCGTTGACCCCTGCTCATGAAGTCCGTTGCTCCCGCTGTTCCCCCTATCACCTTTGCACCCCCTTAGGGATTGCATGGTCGGCAACACCTCTCACTTCATTTACAGTCGCTGCTGCTCTCTTCCAACCCCCTTGCGAAGTACTCCACCATTTCGATTATGTGTGCCCGGTTGGGGAACACTTCGGTTCGTAACGTCACGGCCTGATCGTTCGCCTTGCTGTGGGAAAAGCATCGGCCGCAGTTGCTCTAGTCGGTCGTTTCTAGCGCTTTTGTCTACCCCACCTTCCTCCTCTCCAGTTTTCGTCCCGTTGCACGGATACAGCTACCCTCCGCTCCCTCGGCTGGTACCTTCCTACCAGGTGGCTCCTCTCGCCCCCGCGGCTACCACGTTCGCATCCTCGGTTACGGTCTTCCATGGTATAGCAGTACCTCCTTGGTCAATGTCAACGCCTTGGGCTCGGAGTAATTGTCTCGCTCGCCAGCGCATGTGTGCTATGTTTGGCTGGCCTCTTCGGAGTCTTGTTTTTCTTCCTCTATTTGGTTTCCTTTCTAGTCTTTATCCTTTCCTTCTACCGTATAGGCTACATTTAGTTTGTTACGATTCGGGAGTCTATAGCAAGGGTTTTCCTATTGTTTCCTGCATTCCTGTTGTTTTCCAATCATCTCTGTGTCCGCATGAAGGAGGGGTGAGGATTCTTCGTGTGAGATGTGAGGTTGGTTCCATACCAGACGGCTTTGGGATGTTGGCTTTTTCCCTGGCACCAGTAGTATAGTTTTGTTTACGCCATAGCTAGCGCTGCACGCGAGTTCTTGTACTTTTTTTTTTATTTTTAGTATCATTTTAGTATTGTTTAAGGTACAAACTCCCGTATGCAGAGCGCTCTAAGACATGAAAAGCCTCCACCTAGAGTCCATCCCACATCCCTGGTGCTAAAACCCTCTGATCCTGGCCGACACCAAAGCGTCCGGTACTATGGGTAGAAACTAGAGAAGAGCCTACAGGCCTGAATACAACGAACCAAAAAACCTCCACAGGCATGCAGCCCATAAGAAAAACCCCGCACCCCAACAGGGAACAACCAAGGAAAGGACAGAAACCTCAACAAACTGAAGGAAGAAAAAGCCCAGCCGAGCCCATAAGCAACCCACCCATAGCCCACAACTGACCCGATTCTGCCGCAGCAGGGGAGGGGCCAAGGAGACAGCAGGACAATGCTGTAGGCCAATGATCACACACTAAGAGGTACCTATATATGTACCTGGGGCTATTACGTCCCGGACGCAAGGGCACACAAGACCACCAAGAGAAAAATCGGTAACCGAAACCAACACAAACGGAAGTGTGTGGCAGGGCGAAGTAGCGACCGTAGGCCCACCAGAAACGAAACCGGGAGGGAGTGCATGTCATCCGGAGGCAACAGAGGCGGCAGGCATGAAGCCCGTACTCCAAACCAAGGCCAAAGCCACGCACGCAGCCATGACAATCACCTAAGCCCAGAGATGTGAAGGGAACAGAGGCCCAGGGTGTAGAAGCAGTAGGGTGCCAGCCAGAGAGCGAAGCAGTAGGGTGCCAGCCGATCCAACAGTGAGGAGAAGAGGAGAAGGAGGGGTAGACCCAAACCGAGAAGTGCGAGGGAAGACGACCGAAGCGAGATCAGGACTTTTCGACGACGCCAACCGTACCGGACAGGACTCTCAGGAGATAGTGCAATACCAGAGAGCAGAGCCACCGGGGCCACTACTTCACGGATAGCCCGAGACTGCGACCGACCCTTTGACGTGGTAAGGGGGTTGCCCAGGGTGCAAATGCTCTAAGCGAGGTAGAGCAAGTGCGGAGTAGGGAGAGGAAACATCTTCAAAAAACACGAAATCCATCACCCAGAGTGAAGAAAGCCCAAAGGGATAAGCCTAAGGGGACGGAAGTGTAGAGGTGGGATGACTCCACCCGCTAGAGCGAGCTCATGGCGGGGGGTGGAGAAAAGAAAAGTTGTGATAATCTCGTGGTGTTGAGATTTCAATCGCCGGGTGTGTAGAGGAGACGGAGGCTGGAGTTCTTGTACTTTTTTATTTTTTTTAATTTAATTTAATTTATTTTTTATTTTTTTGAATCATATGATTATTGTTTTAGGGTACAAAATCTTGCATGCAGCTTACGCTATGGCATAAAAAAACCCCCAACTACCCCTGGGAAAAAGGCAACCCCCCAGGCCCCTGTGGTGTGGAACCAACCGCACATCTCGCCCCCAAAAAGGAACCCTTGACTAGCTAAGAAGATAGACGAAAGGAATCAAATCAAATAACAAGCAGGAAGAGTCAGGAAAACCCATAGCACGATCATCCGAACAAAGGAAAAACAAAAAGCCAACTTAGCGGAGACCACTTGAAAAATTCCCCACACTCAGCGCGGGAGGGGCCAGGGTCGGCATAATCGAACTCCTGGGGAGGCTTGGATGCCATCTGTTTTGGCAATACCCCGAAAAGAAGAAGGAGATAGTGCAATACCATTCTCCCAGAGGCAAGCCGTGATGGACCATGGTCATAGTCCGAATGGTGAAGAAGTAGTGATGGATACCAGCCATGTAGTTGTGGGTACCAGCCAAGAAGGTGAAGAAGCAGTAGGGTGCCAGCCGATCCGACCGTATGAGGAGGAGAAGAAGGAGGGGTAGTCCCAACTCTGTGCCGTAGAAACTATCGGAAAACGCGTTCGTGTCTTGACTAGGCAGCCTCTCAAAGAGAAAGAGAGTAGAGAAATCGACCGTTGCCTGTTGAAGTGTTTTCTCTTACTGCAAACCGTGTACCCGGCCGTCTGTAATATGGGTGTTGAGAACAGCGTTGCCGACCATTCAAATGGTCTAAGCGAGGCAAAGCAAAAGTGTGGTAGGAAGAGGAAACATCATCAAAAGAAGACGAAATCCATCAACCCAAGGTGAAGAAAGCCCAAAGGGATAAACCTAAGGGCAGGAGAAGATGAGGGGAGATGCACTCCAACCCCGGGAGCGAACTCAAAGAGGGTGGAGTTGGGAAAAGTGGTGATAATCTCGTGGTGTTGAGATTTCAATCGCCGGGTGTCTAGAGGAGACGGAGGATGAAGTTCTTGTACTTTAACAATGAATACAGGATATATAAAAAAAAATAACAAATAAAAAAAAGGTCACAGTAGTTACTAAACCTCCAGCGATTGAAATCTCAACACTCCGAGAAATCATCATCACTCCCGCCCACCCCCCTCTCCTCAGACACGCCACATTGCCTCTGTCTGAGTAAAGCCATCTCCCCACCCTCTTCTTTTCCCTTCTGATAGTTAGGCCTGGCAAGCTTGTTCCTAGAGGTTGGTTGAGTCCGCCTTCACCCCCTCATCTCCGGGCTGGCTTAGGCAGCCCTCCACGGTCGGCAACCCCTCACCCTTCAACGGTCAGTTTTTATTCTCGGTCGATCGGTAAAGTAGCTGTCCCCGGTGGCACTGCTCTCTGGCATTGCACAATCTCCTTTGAGCTCTGCTGGTACAGTCGGACTTTTCGAAAAATGGTGACACCATTTCCGTCAGCCTTCCTCGCACTGCTCGTGTCGCCTAGCCCTCTGCCCTCCCCCTCCCCGACGTTTGGATCGCCTGGCACCCTACTGCTCCCTGCTCTACCCTGAGCACCAGATCTCTGCTACTTTCTGATGTCCGCGGACTATGGTCGCATGTTTAAACCTTCTTTCCAGGTGCTGTTTCCAGAAATAGCCGATCGGATCTTGCTCCGGCTGCCACCAGCCTTCCTTCATTAGCCCTCATGCTCTCGAACTCGGTCGCTCTTGCTGAGCCTCACCTGGCGGGGCTACATGCCCCCGGGAGTTACCTCCCCTTGTGTGTCCCCGTGACCCATCGTTCAGGAGTCCCTATTCTCTCAGGAGCTGGGCCCAGTGGGGTTTTACTTCGGTTTAGCTTATAGGTTGTTCAACTTGAAGGAGTGGGTTTGTTTTCCTTTGTTGGTTGTGTCTACTGTCGGTTGGGGATGATTTTCTTTTAGGCTAGGCTTTCGCAGGGGTTCTTGATTCGATCTTTTTCAGGCCTGTGTTCTCATCTCCTTGTAGTTTCTACCCATAGTACGGGGCGGAGTTTTCTTTGTCGGGCAGGGTCAGATGGCTTTAGCTTGGGGATCGCGGGACGGACAGTAGTTGGAGGTTTTGGACGACATGGTCTTCATTCCGGCCGAATGTCTGTTGTAGCTAGGACTGTGTCAGGGGGGCACCCTATAGAGAGGTCAACTCTAAGGTTGCGACCGCACCAAACACTCAAAGTAGAAGATAAAGATAAGGTAAAATAATTCAGAAGAATCAACGGTAAAACCTAATATAGTTAAGCTCGAAGCTTCACTCAATTTAGTTCTCTCGAGGAAAAGTTGGTTGTCGAAGTAGAATGCCAAACGCGTAAACTTAAGTAGATATCGGATTTAAGCCTTTGCCATTCACCACTACTTCCGACCAAGTGCGAGCACCCTGTGCTGCTCAGGGGCTGTCCGAGGTCTACCCTCCATCAGGATTTATCCTGCCGGATGTCTCGGACCAACTCGGGTACACTTAACTCCGTCAATAGGATATGAGTTTCTGCAATGAATCTCCAATACAACCGCAGGTGGAAAAACTCTTCCTATGGAAGTCATACCAGTGGGTAGATATTATGACAACAACCGGAGTCAATACCTAGGTGGTGGACTCACTGGCACAGTGGCAGTTTCGTCTATACAAGCTATTGAGTCTATCATTTAATCTACGCGACTATCCAATGTGATAAATTGACATGCAAGCTCCCCCGGTGAGATGTAGCCGATGGTTGGCTAAGTGGGTGCTACCTATAACCATCCTCTCGGGACATACTCTACTGTGATAAGACTCATACCTCTAGAGTCCAATAACAACCCATAGTAATGCTACAAATCAAGGGGAGAAGGTCGGAGCTGGTTCCTGAGGTATTTGTCTCGAAAGCACCCTGGCCTTCTGAGACTAGCGAGTACCACTAGGAAGACTACCCTACAACCCGGAGGCTAGAATACAATCCTAGATGCCCGAGAGACCATATATGGATGACCCCCATTTTGGCGGTTACACATACTCCCCTTATATATCCAGCGAACAACATTCAGTTGGACGGACGGCGACGACTTATACGGTGTTATGGCAGCTGCTCTAATGACCTCTTTTAACTAGCAAACGAGCAACTACACAGCCGTCTGCCTATGACGCGCCGTCCCAACGCTGGGGCCAGAGGGGGGTGTTAGCTAAACCCGCCTAAGTTCAATAGTATGTTCGGGCCACCCTTATACAGGCGTGGGGCCTCCCCGCGCAGATGCGTGTGCACCCAAGAACATCTAAGAGCCCATAGAATGTGAGGCAATCGACCTCTAAGTTCTAGGATCACTTTGCCGGTGAAGGTAGGGTAACTTGGGTTCCTCAGTAGGGTAACTGGGACCCATGGGCATAATGACCAAATTCCCAAGGTAGGGTAACTTTGCCCTCTTATGCCTGTAACCACTCAGGAAGTCCTCTAGGCGACCACAGAAGTCGTCTCGGAGGTCTGTGTAACATTCCCATAATTCTCTTGACCTTATGCGAATGTTCTCCCGAAAGGTTATCCTGACTAGTAGAGTACCTCAAGGCTACTCAACTATCCCCTAGGCCTTATCCTAGGTTTACCAGCTATTTGTATAAAGTATACGAGACCATACCACCTCTGGTTACCTCTTGGTATACCATTTGGGATAAGGTGATAGTGATTGTAGCTACCTATCGTAGGGTTGTTACAGACTGTGGGATTTAGCACAGTTGTGCCGTGGCCCCGATAGAAACAATCAATAAATGAGATTAAAAAAAAGAAAAAGTGAAAAAACACAAAGAAAAAACAGAAAAATGGTCACAGTAGTTACCACAAACTGTTAGGCACACCGGAAGGCTTAGCCTTCCATTAGTGAATAAAGACCTATAGTTACCCTACCTTAGGATTCTGAGTTCAAAAGGACAAGCCAACACCCCCCTCCCGCACCAGCGTTGGGACGGCGCTACATCAGGCAGACCCCGCCGTAGTGGCGTCCCCTCACCAAAGACAAAGTCATTGGAGCCCTCCTCGTAACCCCGTATACGTCGCGGCCGTCTGTCCGACCAGATCCCGTTCGCAGGATATCTGAGGGAAGACCTTTGGCGAGCTTATGCAAGTGGTTCGAGCCAAATCGGTCGACGTCGCATAATGTTACAGAGCACTAAAGACAAGAGTCGCGAAAGTGGTCACTAAGTAACGGGACGTTTTTACGGACAATGGTTAGGCAATACATTCTATACTCCACGCTCTCGCGATGAAAGTCGCAGAAGTGAATGGTATTGT
>Ga0307509_10000858_pt1 | contig 52353 bp, 41 predicted proteins | sample 10_EM_MG_FD_202245 | JGI IMG/M metagenome (GOLD analysis project Ga0307509, IMG submission 202245) | Populus trichocarpa ectomycorrhiza microbial communities from riparian zone in the Pacific Northwest, United States - 10_EM | ecosystem: Host-associated > Plants > Roots > Unclassified | place... | reverse complement strand
AATGGGCACGAGGGAGTAGTGAAAACACTACTCGAACGGGACGACATCAACCCCGACCAACCAGACAAAGATGGCCAAACACCACTCTTTTGTGCTGCTTTGAATGGGCACGAGGGAGTAGTGAAAATACTGCTTGGGCGAGACGATGTCAACCCCGACAAGCCCGGTATCGACCACCTAACACCACTCTGTTGTGCTGTTTGGAAAGGGCACGAGGGAGTGGTGAAAATACTTCTCGCACGGAACGACGTCAATCCCGACAAATCCGGTACTGATGGCTCAACACCGCTCGGTTGTGCTGCTGAGAGTGGGCACGAGGGAATAGTGAAGATACTGTTTGGGCGGGACGACGTCGACCTCGACAAGCCCAATATTGATGGCTCAACGCCACTCTGTCGCGCTGCTTGGAATGGGCACGAAGGAGTAGTGAAAATACTACTCGAACGGCACGGTGCCAGCCCCGACAAACCCGATATTGACGGCTTAACGCCCCTATGTTGTGCCGCTTGGAATGGACACGAGGGGTCAGTGAGAATACTACTCGAACGGGGCGACCTCACCCCCGAAAAACCAGATAAGGACGGTCAAACACCACTTTGCTGTGCTGCTTGGAATGGGCACGAGGGAGTGGTGAAAATACTTCTTGCACGGGGCGACGTCAACCCCAACAAGCCTGATATGGACGGCCTAACGCCACTCTGTTGTGCTGCTTGGAATGGGCACGAAGGAGTGGTGAAAATACTGCTTGGGAGAGACGACGTCAACCCCAACACCCCTGATGAGCACGGCCAGACACCCCTCTGTTCTGCTGCTGCGAATGGGCACAAAGGAGTGGTGAAAACACTGCTCGCCCGAGACGACATCCGCCCTGACAACCCAGATGAAGATGGCCGCACACCACTCTGGTGGGCTGCTAACCGTGGCCACCTTGATGTGATAGCGCTGCTGCAGTCCCTAGCATCTACCCCCCCAGCATGGCCGTAGGCCGCCCCGGTGCCCCCTCCCTGCCGCCCCCGGGCACCAGCGACCTATGCACCCTATCTACAACCTCCGCAATAGCCCAATGAAACATATATATCGCCGCCCCTATCTCCCTCCACACATTCCCGCCCAACCTCCCCAGCCACCTAAAATCCCACCTTACGGCAGCCGCACCCCTTCCTTTCCTCCCGCCATAAGCCTACAACAAAAGCTCGGCTTGGATATCTTCTAATCTAAGGGAATTATCCGCGATCTGAATATACGCACCTATCACATCCCCGCCCCAACCTCTGCGTGTAATTCCTCGGCAGTCCCGTCAAGATTTATAAGCTTCCATCTATCACCTAGAGTTTATCATTTATCATTAGTGGAGGATTATTTCTATTTTATCGAGATAAGCTAGCGTGGCTTAGAATTTCCATCTTTCCTACTTTCATTATCGCCTTCCAATTATAGATCCCCTTTTCCCGTTTATTGCTCATTTATTTATTTATTTTCCCCTTCACAGGCGTAACTTAAATATTATTAGGGTTGTTTAAGTATGGAGGAAAAATATAAACTGCAAGTACAGTGCCATAACGACGTAAAGGCAAGCTACCAACCAAACTATGATAATAATCAGTTGCCACTGGTGCTTGAATAGGTACGCTTCAACGATCATACACATTTACCACTATCCTCTAGGGTCAGAAAGCCATACAGAATATTTAATCTTTCCCACCAGTGAAAATCAATACCGTGAGGGGTCTTTCAGCTATGAAACTGCCTCCGATTCCACGGGTACTGTACCCCATATAAACTCTAAATACTCGCAATGTGTCTTGCTGCACCGCGCAACCACGGGACCAAAGCCTTAGTGATAGCACAAAACCTACGCATCGTCCACGCATTATCCGCTCTCATTGGTATAAAACCGGATGTAAGAGCGATCCGATGAAGTTTCACTATAAGTTAAATCGAAAGTCAAAATTAAGAGTTGATAGTAGCAGAGAAATTAGGATAATAATTCCTCTGGTGTCGTGTAATGACAGCGCTTCATAGTCTAGTCTAGTCTATCCAAGCAAAAAGTTTGGCTCGACAGTCTCACCGACAGACCCAGACCCCCATAGAACCGGTGGTAGATACAGTAGCAGGCGTAGGTTGCAAGTAAATCAACGAATAAACATCCAGAAATAGGTTTTTACCCATTCACTCATTCTTTTCTTTCTTTTACTTCATTTTTATTTTTTTAACGCGAGGGGGCTCAAGAACTCGGTGGGCAGATAACCACTACTATCTCCTCCGTTATCACATTAGACCAAAAACCAACCAGACCAAGCCAGTAAAGTACAGTACAGTATAAAAGTCCCAATAGCAGAATAAACCCAACTTAACCCCCCAACGGCACCGTATCCGCAAGTGCAGGGAAATCCAGCCCATTCGATAACTGATGAAGGCAGTTGGTACAGTATTTCACACATTATCCCAAGCAGAACATCTAGCCCGCGACCCAAGCCAACTCCTTCCCCCCCTCCCCCTCGGCGCCATTCACTCTCACCTACATCTATCATACCAGCAGTCCTCCCACACTTTTCATCTCGCGGGACCAAACGATATCCCCCAACCCCTACCCCACGCACCCCGGCGCCCAGCGCCAGAACCTTCGAGTGAGATTCCATGAACCAAATTCACAGGAAACGAACCAACCACCTATCATACAAACAACCGCGCGCTCACTCCCTTCCAGCACAAATTCCAAAAAAAAAAAAAAAAAAAAACACTATCGGAATGCACAATTTCCTTGTTGCTTATGCCTCATAAATTTTCGGGAAACTCAGTTATGAATCACGGGTAAAGTTATGATATATGTGAGATGTGTAACCTATGATGTAGTAGATATTTCCCCGGTACGAGGAGGGCATAATGTATTATAAGGGTAGAACTTGCCTTTGTTTATGATGCATAAGAGAATTAATTAGCACAAGCTTGGAATAATATAATCTTTCAAGTCTTAATTATTATTATATCTGCTCAACTTTTACTACCAGCTCTCTCTATCACACGGGCAGGTGTCTGGTACAGATATTTTCACAAACGTTAACACAGCCAAAGTCGGCGGGAATATGATAGCCCACACGATCTACCTATGTTATTCTCAAGCACACGACCAACATTACGCACCGCCGCGGTCTACAATCACTCACCAAACAAGCAATTAGCTAGTGTGGAGGAAGCGCAAAAGAGATGGCTAAAAGGCAAAAATGGGAAAGAATGAAAGAATGAAGAATGAACGCCGGAACAGCCCCTACGAGAACTATGTACAATTTCCATTTAGAGAAGTGAAAAATGAAAAAAGAGCAACAAAAGAAAGAAAGAAATAGCTAATTTCATTTCATTTCAAGCCGAGCAAACCTAGCGATACATTTATCACAAGGAAGCAAATAACCAGATCTATCCATCAGCTCTTTACATCCATCATTCTTGCGCGTTCGCAACAGCAATGGTCGGAGCAATGGTGGCAGGCACTTCAGCGGTTGTGGGTGGAACGTCTTCCCCGTGATTGTGAAGCTGTTCCCCGGTAAGGTAGACCTCATCAATAATGCTCTGCTTCCAGGAGGCCACAAGGATCCCCCAAAGATAGCCTAATCCGATGAGGAAGAAGATTGCAAAGACTGCAGGGTAACTGTAGCGGTATATTTGGCTGATCTTTTCTGCGGGGGCGTTTTTGACTATCGGCTTGTTGGTTTGGAGTTATAGTAGGAATAGGGGAGAGGTAAGGGGAACTTACGGAAAGTGTTGGCTGCGATGGAGCCTAGAGCCAGGGGAAGTAGTAACGCTACAAGCATAAAACCCCCAGCGGGAGCAATAAAGTGTTTGGTGGCAAGCTTGACGTCCGGGTCCAGATAACCGCGTGCGACTACACCCCGCAAAGACCTCGCCCAGGCGCTATCTCTATTAACTAAGAGCATCCGACCCATCATCTTAATATAGAGAACCCCGAGTGTCCAGTCTTGGATAAAGTGGATCACGTGCTGCTTATCATTGGAGAAATAAGTGTGAATGGGGATGATGACATAGAACTCTATCATTAGCGCCAATAACGTGGGGAGCACAATTCCGAATGCTGTGAGGACGTATGATATTTTAGCAACGCGCACAAGCCATTTTCCCATTGCCCGCCAGAGACTCTCGCTTTCCTTTGCGGTACGTATTCCTCTTCTGATCAAACTCCTTGCCAATTTCCATTTCGCCCCGGCGTAGACAAAGGCCCCAATAATGTAAATCCCGACACTGAAAGCGTAAATATCATTCAGTTTAATGTTCGGGGGTACTAGCTGCTTCAGTACGGTCCTTCCAAGAAGTAGCGGGCCAATGGTGACCCCAATGCCTGTAAAAGCAGCAAACCCCCAAATGGCCAAGACGAGGAGCCCAATCCGTGTCTTGAACCAAGGCGGAAGATAGACAAGCTTAAAATCAGGAGAATTGGGACCATCTGCTGAATCGACAGGGTCCTCTAGCTCATCAAGGCGAACGTTATCCTCGGTGACAGGAATGAAGACCTTTCTCCCTTTTCTTCGGACAGAATCCGAGGCCGGCGCTCTGACATATCTCCCGTCTTTCTGAAAATAAACCTCCACACCGATTTCCCGAGCTTCCTTCAGGGCATCTGCTTCGATTATCGGGTGGTTGATGTCCCCTTTTTTGCGCAACAGCCGAGCAGCCCAGCCATGCCGAACATGGTATCCCTCTTCATCTAGCGTCCTATCCCCAAACATGAAGCTGGTGAGCCTCAAGAAACGAGCGCACCTCCTAAACCACCATCCGTACATCTTCTGTAGCCCATCAGATGGCTTGACAAACTGGACCGCAATAGGCATAAAGAAGTTGTAGAACAACAAATCCACGGGAAATTCGAGCACAGGCTCATTAGACGACCAATGGATGGGGAGCACAGATTCGGTAGCCAGGTGTAACGACCAGACTACCCCACCCAAGCAAACAATTACAAGAACGCCATAGATGAGTGCGCTAAACCCTATTTTCCGCAGTTGCATCATGACAGGCCTGTCGAGTACGTCTTTTACCGGGTGGAAGTTTGGGTCGTCGGGATCTCTGATAAAGTCTTTTGCAATGTTAGTGGTCTTCTGCGAAAGGGTGAATGTTTCCGACTCACAAAGCACACCCGATCTCATAATCTTCCGGCACATTGAGACAAAGAGAGCGAAATGGAACATATAACATGTCCCAACAAACCAGTGCACGAACACGCTTGTCAATGGAAAGTCGGCAAAAAACTGAATCCGGGAGAGGATTGTGGCTTCCTCGAACAGAGGCAACAGCGCGAAATCTGAGAAAAAAGAAGAAAAAAAAGTGTCAGTCGCTGCAGAACGGGTTGCAAGAGGCAGTAGACTCACCAAGAAGCAACCCGCAGTAGAGAGGAAATGCAAGCATCTCGATTCCTATGATCAGCACAACCTTCATCACTCCTCCAGCCTGTGATAGTAACTCAACAGCAATCTTTTCCAGCGTTCTCCCGTTTACAGCAAGATCTCTCTTTCTAGCACTTTGAAGATAGAGCATTCCAACGATCGTGAACAGCGAATACCCAATAAATACTGCAGTGACTCGATCCCACACGTTCCAAATATAGACAGGATCTAGCGATGAGAGGTTTTCGGGAGAGATATCCTGGGTGGTAGTAGCGTTTGTAGCATTTTGTGGGGTTCGAAAAAGAGCGGCAATAGCTTTTGTAAGGCTAGAATTGAATAATGCAACCGGTGTGGAGTCGACACCTTTGTCCTGGGGAAATGAAAGCGAGTATGTCTGATTAGTTCCAAATCCTAACTTCTCCATTGCCCAATTAACTCCAAGAGAGGCTTTCAACCATCCCTGCCGGGTTAAAGCAGACACCGGTGGGGCACCGGTTGACGGAAAAGTCCTTAAATCCACATAGATCGACTTGAGATTAGCCATCTTCTGTGTTATCCTATCCTGACCGTCTAGGGCCAGCCGTTTAAGGATGTCGGATAGGAACAAGCTGGAAGAAACCCCCGAGAACACAGGAACAACACGTTCAATCGGCCTGAATAGGAAGCGCATGACCTGCTCCACAACCAAGAGGAGCGAAAAGAGAAGACATGTCGAAAATTCAACAGCAAATTCTGCAACGAAAGAAACTACGGTGGTGGGAACCTTGATGAGGAAGAAGATAGGGTTTGCCTAATAAGTAATGTTAGAAATTTAAGATCGATCTCGTGAGTTGAGGAAATCCTGTACCAGAATTATCATGACGATTTTTCCCATAACATACGGGAAGGCAACACCAAGTGCTACAGTAGTCGTTATCAACACAATACTAAAGGCTACGTTCTGGAGCAGCCCAGCAAGTGGCCCTCTCATCCCAATCAGCTCCATGATACCATCAAAATCATCGGCAGCATCTTCGTCGGCTATCGCCTGCAGGGCATCTGGGGCAAATTCAATAGCAGGCCCATCACCAAGTTCGTTTTCCTCGTTATCTTCAGCATCAGTGCCATCATCAGCCCCATCCTCGGTCCCAGTGTCATTTTCTGCTATCGCTTGCGCAACTCCCCGTGCAATGTCCTCATCAGCGTCCATGCTTGGCCAATCAAGCGGCTGAACCGGCTGATGTGGGACAGGTTCTTGTACAGGTGCCGGAGATCCCTGGATAGCCCCGGCCTCCACATTTCGTGCTTCATGTTTCATAGTTGGTGTGTCTGCGTTCTGGTTTCCAAACACATGTTCCATGTTCTGGACACCTGTGTTGGACATGCCTCCCACCTCATCAGAACCCTGGGGGGTACCCTTCCCTAGCTCGATGCAGGCCGACTCATCACCTACACGGGTGGCTAATCTGGAATGATCCAGTAAAGAACCGCTAGTTGTTGGAGTAGAGGGGAGAGAAATTGGCGGCGGTGGGTATCGAGCTGCGACAGGTGTTGGAGCCCTAACCCTAATAGGATCTGACTCCGCTTCGAACACAAAATTAGGGCGACTTGCCATTGCGGTTTCTAAAGAGCCGGTCGCTGATGATTCGTAATAGGAGGAAAGTTCAACATGGGTAGGTGCTGTTTTGATCTCTTTCCCTTTCCCTTTCCCTTTAGAATCAATCATATCGTCTTCCTCTTCCTCATCTTCCCATTGATCTTCATTATCAATTGAATTCTCATAAGTTTGAAAATTGGACTCGGGTTGTTTTCCTTTATTAATTTGACCTTCTGTGGGACTCGAGTCTGTGCTTTCGCCGACGGCAGCAATTTTGGGCGACCCATTGCCAGAAAAGTTATATAAAGGCCTTTCCCGACCCGGAGCACCCATATCAATAATACCTCTATTACAACCGACAGGTGATGGCGCTCTCCCGGGTCTTGCCGGGGTCCGACTCCCACTAGAGTTGCCACTCTCGGGAGTGTATACGGGGGATGGTGTCTGATCGCGGCCAAAGGAAAATTCAAACTGGTAAGGAGCCGATGTGCTAGGACCTTGGGAGTCGCGATCGGAAGCCTCGGGTCTCTCCTCCATCGCCCTTCGAATCTCTGCAGGCTGCGACATAGCTTTACGATTAACTTGGGGACGCCTCATAGACTGATTAGAGCTCTCGCCCAAGTCCCCCGACCTATTGGCCGTTGGCTCAGAACCCCCACTGCCCAAAGGATAACCTGGACCATATTTCTGCATAGTGTGGACGTCCGTATTTGGATTCGAAAAATCTGCGGGCCAATCTTGAACAGAATCCACTCCAGGATCCAGTCTTGGGTCAGCTGCAGGTGCGGCCCCAGGGAAAGGTCTTCGCCTCCTTGGGTTGGCAATGGGCCTGGGAGGTACGGGCTGTAATTCATCCCTAAATTGTTCAAGGGCACGAGCTAATTCCTGCTCACGCGCGAGGCGACCCTGTGGTCGTGGGTCAATTTGAGGCAATTGTGCATCCCCAGCCTGAAGCACCTGAAGGTCATCCAACCGTGGTAGCACTACAACGCCCCCTAAAGCAGGTTGCTGCTGGACGACCCATTCACGAATTAGGAATATCAAGATGAATGATATGACTATTAGTGCTGTCAAAAGTTGGCCCTCAAAGATGTCCACAATCACTCCGTTTACCGCAGGATAGCGGGTAAAGTTGTGAAACGGACTTGGATCAATAAAGAGCCCTCCCAGTCGAACCCGAATCGTCATGGTTCCATTAGAAAGAGTAGCGTTGATGGCAGTGGTGGCATTGGCCGCTACCCTACCCCCATTGACCGGGCTCATTACCGGCCCAGACAATAAAGGAGACCTAAGAAAGCCCATGATACCACTGCCAAAAGCAGAACTCGTCAGATTCATAACGGCACTCGATACCGTAGGTGTCCCGGGTAAATTGGTGAGTGGTGTTGCAGTTGCCGAAGCTGTCCCCGTGCGATTATACAATTGATCCGTCCACCATCCAGCATCGCTCAGCCAGAACCACATCCTCCACATCCATCTAACACAATATGGTAACCCGCCCAGCCATACGCAGCCAACCAGCAGTGCCCTTGCCCAAAGAAGAAGATTCCTGAACAGATGCCGAAGCAATCTATTCAGGAATAATGGCGTCGGGAGAGTGGTAGGCATATCAGGATCGTAGAGCTTGGTGAAATGAAAAGGAGTCTTGCAGAGCTCGCAATGCTTTTTCTGAGAATGCTGCAACCACTCCAGCAGACTATAGCGCGGAGACAATGTCAGCATACAATTCACCAGCACCAGAGTGAGTGAAAATGGCATACCAATCTTGGTGAACGAATTTAATCGAGCCGCTACACTTGCAGGGATGAAACAAAGGCTCCTCCCTCGATCCTTCGGAACGACATATACGACAATGATCGGGTTCGCCACTGCCGTTCAAACCGGAAGCCGAAGATGCGTTATAGGCAGGGTCGTTCATGATGTCCACCTGCGGACTCGATCCTGAAGCCATGATTATGGTAAAGTAAAAGCGGAAGAAAAGGCGGTGGCGGGGAGGAAAAGGAGAGGAAGGATGAGGGGGGAAATGAGGAAGGAAAAGCGGAAGATGGCAAATGAACGATGGTCGGCAGAGTTGGAATGGGTGGTGACCTTAGGGTTTTAAGTTATTAGAAACAGTTGGAGGGTTCTAGACCACTGGCACCGTACTAGAGCTCCAAGGTTCGGGGTTAGTGGGAGAGGAATGATGACGATGGTTATGATGAAAATAGTGCATGCAACGACTCGCGGTCGCCGCCGCCACAACAACCACTTGAAAGATACTTGAAGGCACGCGAAAATATGGGTAGAAGTAACTTGGGCGAGCAACAGGGAATCCCGAATAAGGGCCGGGGGGGAGAGGGGGGGAGGGGGGGGAGGAGAGTTACAGTATGGTGGGAAGGGGGCGATAATGTAATGTAATGCGATGGTCGCTATGAGTGAGAGAGAGAGGAGAGGGAGACGGGATAGCGATTGACGATGTACTGTAACACAGGTACAGTTCTTGTACTTGCAGACTCTTGTGCAAAGGTTGAGCAAAAAGTAGAGGGGAAAAGGATGAGGGCAGATGGTTCTCAAGGTAAGACAGGATATAAAAAAAAAAGGAGATTTACTGGGTCTGTATCGTATCGCCCGAATACAATAAAGGAACCTCAATGACAGGAGGGCCTATCTTTGTTTGTCCGTCAGCGGCGTGGCATATTCACCGGTTCCATACATAAATGTAGCAGACCGCGAAGCAGATTCTGTAAGGCACGACACAAGTAGGGCGCAAAGGAGGTGTTGCAACGTTGGATGTTGGCGTGGAAGGAAGGTGGCAGGGAAGGAGGAGAAGAGGAAAACGTAAGGTTCCGAGAGGAAGGCTTTGGATGACGGGATCTGAGCAGGGCTTCCCAACACGCCAGACGCCAAACGCCAGGACGCCCTTAAACTTGCAGTTTATCTCCTCAATTGTTGTTGTGCTGTCTTGGCACAAGCTCCTTGTGGTAGTTCATAGAATGATGTGGTTTCAGATGTACTGTACCGGTACTCGATTATGATACCCCATATCATGGATTTGCTCCAGCAGACTCTGGGAAATGCCAAGACACCCCACATCAGGGCCAAACTTTCCCAGAGGATCAAGCGAGTTATGGATGGGGTCAAGTTGGCGATAGAATATATTATATCATATCCTCAACGAGTGCCGGAAAGGCACGCTTCTGCCAGCACTTGTATCCTGCAGCCCGGCCCGAGGCCACAGGGTTCCTGGGACGAAGAGGGAAGGAAGGTCAGTCAAGAATGCCGGTACCGGTGATCCACAATCCGCACCCATCGCAGGAGAAAAGAAATATACTGCACCAGTGCTCCACCCCATTATTAATTATTAGTACGGTACCTGTTCCCTGATCGCCTGATCGCACGATAACTTATCCTTAATTTGAAAAGAACAAGTGAATTGGAAGCACAGTACGAGCTCTACTCGAGTGATATACAGTAGTACCAGTAAACTAGGAGTGAAAAGGAACGAGCAGGCCGAGGGGAAACAGCTCTCGTAGAATTAGAAGATTTCTTCCCAGTTGTTCCCTCTGCCTCCGACTGGTTGGTTGCCTGCTCACTCGTCTGAGACCCTCACCAAGCGGGTAAAGTTTGTGTCCAACCATTAAAAGAAAGTAAAAAAAAAAAGCCATGACATTACATCACTTCCAAAAAGGTCATCACATCCTAAACCACTGGACCATTCCTGTTAATCATCATCCAGAGACTGGAAGCAAAAAGACCACCCATGTTAACTTATATCACGGAGGTAGACAGTGCATGAATCAGGCCTCTCTTCCATCACCATTATCGTAATTGTCATCATTCTCCCCCTCTCACTCTCACCCCTACTCGGCTGCCATCACGCCCATATTTAACGAGAACCTTCCTCTCCCATTCCTACTATTTCTCTAACTACACTGCCTGCGCACCACATCCTCCTAGTGGCCGTTTATAAAAACCATCAACATTTCCACTGCACATAGGGTTGTGCTCGAGGGCACAAGCACCGATAGTGCATTCCCGCTCTTACTGTTATCGATAGACTGGCCACCCACCGCTTATCAGACTCTAGCAGTTCATCCTCTTGTGTGTGCTCAGTCAGCCACAAGCGTATCCCACCGTTGTCCCGCAAAGACGGTTCACATCGGTAGTCCATGCAATCTGCGCATCAAAGCGCGTTTCATCATAGCCTTCGCTTCTGCTTCTAACCAGCACCCTCAGCTGGTAGCCGCCTCTCTCTCTCTCTCACTCTTCAACCCGAGCTCTCTTTATTTTCCCTACCTCTTCCCCTTCATCTCCAACTTCTTCTCCCCCATTTTTCCCATTTTCTTTCACCTCTCCGTCCTCCGTCTCCTCCTTTATCTTTGCTTGTTAGAAGCCTCGGCGAAAAGCTACAGCACCCGCCTCTTATTCCCCGAGACACAGCTATCAGAATCGCTAGACCCTCTACAATCTGGAATAGAAAAAGAAAAGGAGAAAAAAGAAAACAAAAAAAGACGATATGGGTGTAGCGGGCACCAAAAGGAATGTCAGAACTCGTCGTCCAACTCCTCGGACGACCGGTGGCAGCTCTACCTTTTCCAGCGTAGCTGCTAGGTTAGTCTTTATCGTTTATCTCAAATTCAAAATTTCCCCTTGATGAGAAGACCCCTGATGATGCGCGGCGCTAACAGCCTGCCGGCACTCATAGAATTCTGGCATGGTACACATTATACACTGTATTATTCCGCTGCCCGACAGCACCAACAAACAGTTCCCCTACAATTTGCCATGCCTCTCATGCTCTCTCGAACGCTCTCCGACCGCATCTCGAACCGTACTATGATACCTACGTTTCCCCCCACATCATAGAATATGGCCCCAATGTGAAGTATGCCAATGAGCGCTATATTATTCCCCTCTGCAAATCGGCTTCCTCTTCATACGAAAGATTTGCTGCTCCTCACGTCGCTCGCGGTCAGGAGTACGCCTCAAGGCAGTACAATAGGTCGGTAAAGCCTCGTGTTGACGAGGCCCGCAAAAAGGCGAGGGTGTACTACGACGCTCACCTTTCTCCTCATGTAGCCACAGCCAATGAGTTCTACGCTGCAGCCCAGCCTTATCTAACCAAGATTCGGAAGACGGCCGAATGGTTCTGCAAAGATTTCTTAGTACCCGCATTTAGGCAAATCTTGCCGTATGTGATCGCTACCTACGAACAATTAAGGCATATCATTGTCACTATTATTGCTCCTTTGGTAAAGGCCAACGGAGAGAAGGCTATTGGGTGGGGTATTGGTCTATGGAGTGAGGTTGTTAGGCCCCAAGTTGGAAGGCTTGGAAAACGACTTGGAGGCACCGGAAGCGGGTGAGCTGATATTCTCTCCATATTTCTATTCTTTCGTGACTAGATTTTATTGCTCCTTCTTGCCTCCATGGGAATCCGTAGACAGTGAGTCATGGGGTTTTATAATTAGCGGGTGGGGTCATGTAGCAAGTTATGAGTAGTGGTCAAGAATCACCTTTCCTTATGACGAAAACTTTTTTGTTTTTTTCTTTCTTCTAATTAGAACATGCCAAAATTCACTCCGTTCAATGACTAATGCATTCCGTTCATGTAGAGTTCCTGCTGCTGCTGCTTCTATCTCGACCCCAATACCCCCCCCAACCGATGCAGCTAAGGCTACTGCATCTGCGGCGTCGCTATCTTCCATCATTTCCTCTGTGTCTGCGGAGGCTGCATCTGCCAAGACTTCGGCTTCCTCGCAAGCAGCCGGGGCCAATGAGGGTGAGACAGGGGATAGTGAGGCTAAGAAGCCTACAAAGGAAGAAATTCGGGAAATAATTAAGGCAGACCTTGTGAGCTGGAAAGTCAAATTCGGCGCAGCCACCGAAAAGGCCGCCAGGGATCTCAACTCACAAATTGACGAAATCCTAATTGAGGCCAGGAATAGACAGGAAATACATGTCCTGAAGGAAATCCAGTCGCTCGAGGAATTGATTGAGCGAGAATTCAGCTTTCTTAAAAATGTTGTCAAGGAACTCGCAAGACCTGTTGTTTCCGAAAAGGGAGAAGAGCACCAACAAACATCCGAAGAAACATTTGCCGCTAAATCCAAGAAATCGGGCATCAAAATTAGAGACAAGGCCCAGTCAATCAGAGTCGAGGGTCAGCAATTCCTGTCAAATGTTTACGCCGATGTTGTTAAGGCCGCCGATAATCATTTGGAGGGATTGGACTCAGTGCTCGATCTCGCAATGCAGGAGCTGGGAATGAAATGGGCCTGGATGGATTATGTCACGTACAAAGACTGGCAGAAATACCACGAACTCAAGAAGGACTTTGAAACCCTCCGAAGAAATGTTGTCGCGGCTGCTCAGAGGAACAAAAAGTTGACTGAGATCACCCGCTGGACCGAGAACGATTGGGAAGGAAAGGCAACAGAGATTGCCAAAGAGGCGGCCGATAAGCTTAAGAGGTTGAAGACGGTTTCTAGGAGGAAGATACAATTGTCCGATCCTAGCGATGACTTTTCCGAGTCTGTTGTTCCGGTCGCGGCAGATAAGGCGGCTCAGGCGGTCACGAAGGAAGCGGAATATGCTTTATCCGCGGCGGAGGAATTGATGGGTGAAGCTTCGGAAGAAGTGATTGGCACTCAGCGGCCTGCGGCGCAAAGTGCGGCTAGTGTTGCGGGCGAGAAGGAGAAGAGCTCTGCCAGCGTGGCTTCGGAAAAAGTAAGAAACCCTATCATCCGAAATACTCCAGGTATTAACAAGTAATAGGTATATGGCAAGGAATCCAACGCTGCGGAGAAGGCAGCCACAGCCATTCCAGAAGCTGTTCCTGCTAAAGAAGAGCCCAAAGCGGATGAGAGGGTTACCCGCCCAGTTAGCAGCGCGACAGAGAAGGTGAAAGAAACGTACGAAACAGCGAGGGACGAGTTGTAGGTTTTCTTACCCTTCGATCGTCCCGACAGGTCTAAACTCCAAAATTATTTTCCCTTTTCGCGTTTCTTATTTGCTTCTACGTTGTTTATGTTTTGCACTCTTATTTTCCGTGCCGGACTGTACTACTAACACCCTCTCAGCTTAAGCCATGTATTTCACATTTCTTTTTTGTTTCCAGGGTATACCTTTCTTGTTTCTCCAAGTTGCGTTCTCTAGGGTTGGTAAAAGGTGATGGTTGGTTATGAATATGAGTTATGGGATAAATACCCGATTTACTCTAGGGGAGGGAAGAGGTGCGTTGGTTGGTTTGGCAAAGGGAGAGTACAGTATATAATTCCAGGACGAGATCCGGTCGTTCCTGCGAAGGGAGATAGTACTGTATGCACCGCCGATGGTGGCGGTGAGTAAGGAAAATGGAGGGCTCGCGCAACCAAAGTGTCGTATGCAGTGATAATGGTCCGATAGCGGTGGTCATTAGATTTTTTTCATACCGTACTGTACATGCGAGAGATGACAAAAGTGCAATCAAGTATTGAACTGTTTATCCATCCAGCGTGTTCCGTAGTTGTTAAAGTGGGATGAAGGGCACTCATGGCGCACTGTATTAATACTAGCTGAGCACGGCAGTACTGTACTGTACTCGTACAGCCCTGACAAAAGTCATCGTCGGCGGCCACTTTTACACCAAAAATGTCATTTTTCGGGGTATAGTACATACCAGAACTCAGCCTTCCGCCTGGCAATACTGGTACAATACACATAAATCAATTCCTGATAAAGTAGTCGCCCTGGCTAGCTATACTACCGTAATCGTGATGTTTCAGCATTATAGCACAAAGCGTAATATTGAACGAACCGTGAACTATAATATGAAACCGGTGATTTTCAAATGCTTGTAATTATAATTTCATATCCTTTTTTTTTCTATGGGAGCCCATAGTATAATACAACCTCACAGCACTCGGGACAAAGTTATTGAATTAGGGGCGGGGGGGGGGGTTCCTGCAAATTCATCATGAGTGCTCACAGAAACAAAAACAGGGGAATTTGTTCAAAGTTACTGTAGATTCACTGGATCTTTTTAGCTAATAAATATATATATCTATTTGGTATTTCCCTTTTTTGTGTTTTAATTGATTTATATAAGATGTTTGGAGGGTGTGTGCAAAAAATTGGGTATTTTTCAGTGACTAAGGTAGAGATTTCGGGGCTGTTTTTGGTGCTGTCGTGTGCTTAGGCCCCGCTGGCGATGGGTTTTGTGCAAGAATTATATTGTAGGTTAAGGAAGGTCGTGGGTGGTCAAGTGTTACTCGAGTAGTAGTCCTATACTATACTGAACCAAGTAATGCTGAGTGCCCATACCTACGATAGGACGACTAGAAACTTAGCAGTCACCATCACGGCACGGATGATTTACCGTAGTATGGTAATCGGGAGGAAGCAGAAGAGGGGAAGGGAAGGGAAATGGTGGCACGATACAGCAATTGCGGCCCGGTTGGCGTTTTGTGGTTCTTGGATCGGCGTAAGCCATAGCGCTCCTGTTACTTATACCGATAACAGGGACGTGCTGTGTGGTATCATAGGTGCACAAGTGGTGGTAAGCAAGAGTACCGTACTCGAGCAGAAGTGGGAACACGCACAAAGCCCCAATCTTAGCCTCAAATTTGATGATGGGAGATGTCGAGAGAAGCGTCGGCTGCTCATACGGGTACGAAACGTATCGTACTGTACGAGTACCGTACCGTACTCCTGCGGCGGTTGCTCCACATGCTGAGCTCCGAGCGGCCAAAGTGACATGCGAGCCAATCGCACTCCCCTCCTCATCTTACACTGATCAGCGAAGATCCACTAGGAGTGCTAGATCAGGCAGCGTAAGCAAGGGAAACAAATTGTATCTGTGATGCGCCCGGTTGAGCGTTAAGTTAACAAAATCACGAACAACTGGTCAATTACCCCAGGAACACAGCAAGTGCAGCTCGAGCAGGCTATCTACTACTCCGGGCAAACACTACCGATATTCCTTCTCGAGGTTTCTTTTGTTGTTTCTGAATGCGGAGATAGGGTGACTGTAGGAAACTATTAGTCTAACAGAGACTGCCGGGGAAGTTTTGGCTGGTTAATTACAGTAGCTTCAAACACCGGTAACTGTTCTGTAGCTTCTTGCCGCACCCAGTGCAGATATGATACAAGTATGATAGGAGTTTTTTCTTCTTCTTTTCAGTCCGAGGAGCACTGAGCAGAGCCCCGCTCAACCTCCATCCTCATCCTGGTCTCGCAATTCCTGTCAAAACTCCAGACCGGCATACCCGAGCACTTTATCCCGGGCCATGAGTATATACCGGGAAATAGAGATTAAAGAAATATATGACACCGGTATCTGAGTGGCCTTACAAAATATACCCCCTCCCCTGCTTTCGGGTATGATACTAGTAGTTATGATCTTGGACACGGACACGGACCAGTGCAGTTACGATACTAGCTAGCACTAGTATGTACCAGCACAGGTACCCCAGAACCATGAATCCATCCCACCATGTAACTCATCACCTCGTAAAGGCCCAGGATCAATCAACCGACATACGGGTAATAAATTAGCCTTAACTCAAGTTCATAATTTATTATACTTATATTGAGTTAGGTCAAGTTTACCCACTCTTCTTTCTTGCCCCGCAATGAGTTGATATTATATTTCTGCGGGGTAATGGGCGAGATGCATCCGAAACCAGGGATCGTTAGTTTGCGGTTGCTCGGGTGCGCACGGATTTTTTTGATATATAAATTTATATTTTGGATCCCTGTTTTCGGGTAAGCACTGCACTGTACTCGAGCGCCGGTGCTCGAGCACTTCTCGCCTGCTACTGTGATAAGAGCACTCGAGTACGAACAACCCCTCCCCTTGACACCTCAAACGAGTGACAAAACATGCATCCTTTCCTCCACCTTTCCTTGCTTTCCCTCGGCAAGATCTTACCCTACCCCGCACATCCCTTCCCCATCAATCCACACTCTCTCACTCGAGCATGAGGGATCGGTGCCGTAGTTTACTAGTTTAGTTTAGATAAGGCTCTCGCTCTCTGTTGTGGCGGGCCATATAGAACCTCAGACGGGGACAGGTGAGGATGAGGTGGCAGATAGGGCGGACGGGCGGGCGGGCGGACAGGATTCTCTTTGGGGGCAATTCTCGAGCATTGCTCGAGTATGGGTGGGAAACAGTTGCTAGTGTGCCTCCTCGCTTGCGGGGTAACTTATCATAGAGTACAATTGGGTGTGATAAGGCGTGTGTGTCCAGGGCAGCGGTTGTGCTTGGCTTGGCTGGAACGACCGAGAGGCGAAGGAAGGGGTCGGGTGTTGGCGGGTTAGGTGGCTCAAATAGAGCGGAGGTTTTTTTTCTTCTTCCTATGGTACTGGATTCTTGTTGATTAACAAGTGCCGGGGGCCTGGCTGTGGGTTGGGTGGGGGGGGCACACGAGCAGTTGGCTGCCTCTGTTCGTCACTCTAAAACGCCGCAATGGAAAATTTTACTGCGGCCATGTAATTTTTCGCGGGACGTTTTTCCCCGTCGGATTAATTTTCTCTTGCTTGTCTTGGCTCGAGTCTTTTCTTATTTCATTTCACTTTTTCTTTAGGGTTCTCTTCTCCAACTGGCGGATCGGATCGGAGCAGTTACAGTTGCATTAGGAATTGGCTTGTTTCTTAGTGGCGGGGGGAATTTCCCGATCGATGCAAATTTTACCTTGACCCTCCTTCCAAGTAACTGGAGATCACGAGATTTCATCACCCAGCAAACCACCGTCCATCCATCCATCACCTCTCACGCACACGCACGTACGCACACGCACGCACCTTCCATCTCATTGACCTCTCTCTCTCTCTCTCTACACCTCTCTCTCTTTCTCCTCTCTCCTTCCTACTCCCCCCCATCTTTCCCCCCTTCAACACAAGAAGCTCCAGCGCGTCCATAAATGATCCCCGTGCAGTCATGGCTTTCAACTTCAACTGGACGCCCTTGACTACGTCAAACACCTCATCCAGTGCCTTCTACTCGCACGCAAAATCCCTACTGACTGCTGCATTGAACAAATCGCATAAGCCACCCATCATCGTCGATGACATATTCGTCGAAGAGTTGAACCTCGGCCAGTCGGCGCCGGAGCTCGAGATCCTGGAGATTGGGGATCTGGCGGAGGACCGGTTTCGCGGAATTTTTCGGATGAGCTATGATGGGGATGCCTTTTTGACGTTGAAGACTAAAGTTCAGGTTTGTCTGTTCTTTATTGGTTTTTTTTTGGTGTTTTGTTGGGTTGTTTGATTGTGCTCATGGTGATGATGTGATTAGGCGAATCCGTTAAATACATATTTGTCCACTACTCCTTCCTACACCTCGCCTATGCCGCTCGCTGCCTCGTCGCCCCTGACCATTCCGTTGCAAATCACTCTCTCGCAATTCCGATTGACCGGGTTTATCATTCTTGTTTTTTCGAAGGCAAAGGGGATTACGCTGGTTTTCCGAAATGATCCGTTGGAATCACTCAAAGTTTCATCCACATTCGACACAATCCCGTTTATCAAGGACTATCTACAGAAGGAAATTGAAAGGCAGGTTCGGGGGTTGTTCCAGGAGGAATTGCCGGTAGCGGTACATCGGCTATCACTGCGGTTATGGAATCCCGAGTATGCTGCGTCGTTGGGTCTTGATGCCCATGATCCGGACCCGTCTTCCCCGATCGATGGGAGCGAGGATGGAGCTGGGGATGATGCGACGGCGGCATTTACAAATCCATTGTTGTCGCCTAGCGATGACTCTGACACTCCGTCAATTGAGTTTTCGCAAGAGAACTTGGCCGCTTTGAAAGAACTTTCGGAGGCTCAGAAGACGCTGTCAATGCGCACTCCAGATATCTCGGACGCTGTATTCCGAGCGTGGGCCTCCGGCGGTGGCAGCAGCTTTGCGGGCTGGGAAAGGAACGTTGATGCACCCAGTACCCCTATGGGCCCACAAACGTACACATTCTCGGACACCGGCGAGGCGGTAAGCTCCACTACGAGCTTCTCCTCAAGAACTAGCCTCACTACATCCTCGTCCTCGGCGTCTGTCGGGGGAGGGGCATCAACACCCAGCACTCGAACCCGCGGGAAAAAGAAGAGACACCGGGTTGTCAACCTCCGTCCTGCCAAAGAACCCTCACATCCGGATCCGGCACCTAATAAACCTGCCGCATTACCCGCACAGACCAAGACCACTTCCTCCTCCGCTGATCGGAAAGAAGAAGACCTACCAACCCCGAGAACACCTACTTTCCCTGCACCCCCCCAACCCCAACTCGTCCCGAGCACACCAACTACCGCCCCCTCCCCATTCTCGCATGAAGGAAAGGTAGTCTTTGAATCACCAGTATCCCCAACTTCATCGATTGCCACGGAAAACATCACCTACCCCCAAACCTCCCCCTCAGAGCACCGCCGCCCGCACTTGCGCGCTGGGTCGGCGTGCTCTTCGGGCATCCTTGAGCAGGCGTTTATGAAGAAACTAACCCACGAGATGCAAAAAAGGATAGAAGAGGAGAGAAGGAAGAGAGGTGTCATGGGCGGGGCTGGTGGGAAGATGTGGTGCGAGGTGGAGAGGGAGTTGGCGGGCGTGGGTTTGGGAATAGGAATGGGAATGGGGATAGGAATGGGGGGTGTTGGGGCGCCGCCGGCGTATCGGCAGTAGGTTTGTAGAAGAGACTTTTCTCTTTTTCTTCGAATCTCCGCTCACTCGTTTGGTTTTCTTTTGTCCCCTTTTCTCTGGTGCTTAGGGGCTTGTATCGTAGATTGGTGTAGGTGGGCGTTTTTAGTTTTATTTTTATCTCACCCGCTCTTTTATTTTACACTTGGACTGTGTTGGCATTACTCCTTAGTCATCAGCCTAGTGCCTTCCCTCCTTCCTGTCTCTCATCCCTTACTTTTCCATTTGTCTCCCACTGGTGTAATGGCTCTTTTCTCAATCATCATACATTTTCATCTCTATTTCTACCTCTATTTCCTTTCATTCATTTCTTATGTCAGGTTTAGACGGCTTCCTTGGTATATACTATAAAAGTTGACTTTTCCCTTCTTTCCCTTCTGTGCTCTTTGTTTTATTTGCGTTGGGATTTCTTGGGCACTGGGTTGGTGTAGTGTGGTGTGGTGGTCTGGTATACTTAGTGGCCATGAATACTTTTATCAGGATATGGCATTTTTGATGTCTACTTGAGCGTGGCCTGTGGTAACTTGGTCATGGTGAACAACCTCCGAAAGAAATGCTGTTGTCTCCGAGTAGTGACTGAGCAGGAGCGTGTAAAAGTTCACGAGGCATCACTCGCCCCGAGCACGCAGCACGAATACCGGTATATGCAAGATTGGCAGTACGATAGGCCAGGCGCGCCCTTATCGGTGCCCGAAAATTAGAGCCCCAAATTGCTTTAAGCAGCGAAAAACAAACAAACCATGTTTTGTGTACTGTACCAGTTACATTGTGCTCGAAGTAATTTGTTTGGAACACCCTGGACGGAACAAAACAAGATCAGCTATTCCTACCACCCGAGTCTGGCTATCTATCTTGGAGGGCAGTGTAGGTCGCACCACTGAGAATGATCCCTACCCCTTTTTTCTTTCCCTTTCCTCCCTTTGGGTATCCGGCGAGCCGGAGACTCGGAGGCGAACAATGAATGCTTCTCAGGTAACTTAAGTCCGTACCGTGCCAATATGATGATGCTGTGGACTCTACTTATCTTGAATAGTCCTTCGTTTCCCACGACGCTACGGAAAAACTACGATACGAAAACTCTCATGTTGGTGCGTGGGTGTCTATCCCACCGACTCGGGTGTGTGGGATAGATAGGAAGATTTTCTTCCCGGGAAGGAGGAAGGAGGAGGGAGGAGGAGGCGATTTGAACTTTAGGAGTTTTTATCTTTCTTCCTTTCGCATTGGTGTGCTATGGTTCTTTTATTTTTGCATGGCGTCGTGGTTGTTGTTGGGGGGGGGTAATGGTCAAGGCTTAATTCATGAGATATCACTCGTGCGGGTTCTCGCAGCTTTTTTTTTTTTTGCTACATCGCTTGAGCTCTGCCTTGGCTCATAAGGTCTACCGTACAAGGCAAATGGTTGCCGCGACTTGGGTGGATTATGATACGCGAAGCGGCTGGCTAGCTGGTATGTAACGTCTGGGTGGAAAGTCTCTAGAAAAGACTTTCTATCCTCGGACTTGCTGTGTCTGCTCACCTCGGGGGTTTTTTTTCTTCAAGCAGTGGGTTGTGGATAAAAAACCTATGCAGGTGCGATGCTTAGCGCCCCCCCTTCCCTTTCGTCAGCATGTTGTTATACCATGGCTCTTGCTGGGGGTTGGGTATAACCACTCGTTCTCGAATTTCGTAGGATAACTAACTTAGTCGCTGGCAGTCCTATGTGTTTTCTTCTTTCTTTCTTTCTTTGTTTCTTTCTTTCCTTCTTTGTAACTGTACTGATAATACCATTGTCCCCCGTTTTTGTAAAATCCCAGAAACATGGTGTGTGGCGGAGGGGGGACATTTTCCAATATTCCGGTCCAGTTTTTTTGCCATGTAGGGGGTTTTGGATTTGATCCCGGGCTAGTCTACTTATATACTGTTACTTACTAGTGAATCACCAGCGTAGTAGTTGGATACGGAATGTCAGAACTGCTGTGTAAGTTGGCCCATTCATCAAGAAGGTTAGTTAGGACAAGTATCCAACTCCCGTAGCAGCCACGATTAGAGGGCTCATCCTTTGACCATTATCAATGATAAAGTGAGAATAACGAAGAGTCTTCAGGAATGAACGAAGGAACGGGTGCGAATGGCGTGGATCCTCGCCGATGACGGCATTTCTTGCGCGATGACTAAAAGGAGACTAACTTAACTCTTTTCGTTTGCATATATTATTATGTAGTTTGTCCCCTCCCCATATTCCCTTCTCTTTATCATGTCTATCCCATTCTACTCTGGTCGTCTGCCATTGGTCGTCCCTCCTGTCCACTTGATGTATTCTGTACAGCTGTCTTCCTCCTCCCTCCTCCGTGTCTCGGTTCGGCGGAAATGATGTTTTTTTTCCTTAGTTTTTTCTAACGATATAATTCGCAGTATCATATCATACCGCACTCAACACACCATTTAACCAGTAAAAAGCAGAAGAAACAAATAGCGGCTGTTTAACAAATCCTCTCTCTCCAGGTTCTTATGATACGCTCGAGGACAATCCAATCCTTTTTACTAAACCCCTATATGAAGAAGCCTCTACAGAAGTTTTTTTTACAGAACCAGAAACATCGGAACAGCAAATCTATGACTTAATAATATCAACAACCCCCAACAAAACATGTTAAAAGAGCAGCAGATTCCAGCAACACAATAGTCCTGCCTTTCGGATCCCTAATATTCGCCCAATTCCGCAGGAAATCAAAGTGATCATCCCCAACCCACACACAATTCAATCTCCACCATAAGTTAGTTATGATGCCCTAGGATAAATAAATGAAATAAAATAAAAACTTGGAGAAGAAGAAAAACCCAGCGAGTTATGATATGATACCAAACAACTCAGCAATTCCACCCAATATTAAAACACCCCAAATTCAAACTCCCTCCTCCAAAGACTTCAGTTCAGCTGAAAAACTCTAAAAAGTTTAAACACTTTACCCCCCCAGGAAGACAATGCGAGTGATCGTACATGAGTAAATATGTAATCATTATCACTTGGGCGACTTGAACTCTCTCGTTCCCGCTACATATCGTTATTTAGCCTGAAGGGCTAGGTTCAGTTTGGTATAGCGTGGGGGTTGTTTGGGTCAGGCTAGCGCGAAGTGGGGACCCGGAGTGGAGGTTCGCCCACTCTGGTTTGGGCTGATGTACAAGTATAATATACCACGCAAGTTAATTAGCAATGCCGTACCGTACTTGCTGGGTCAGAATGAGACGTAATACGCTTGACGATGGGCTGTGGAATGGGTCGCGATGGGAGAAGTTAGAATAAAGGAAGGTTCTCGTCAGCTGTGCTTTCCCGCTGATGGTTGGTCCCTCCTCCGGGACTGATTCTTCGGCACACTACCAGTATGCCCTTGGAAATTGTACGAAGCGTCATATCCTAAATATTACACCCGGGAGGTAAATCTGTTGAAGTTCCTGAATCGCCAAGTCACTAATTTGTAAAGAGGGTAGGCAAATTGAGGGGAATCGGCACTGTTGGGGTGGGTTAGGGCAGTCATGAGGTAATGATGCAATATCAAGCTAGCAAAAACTCAGGGGAAAAAAAAAGAAACTTCCGTTGCGGGGAATTGAACCCCGATCTTGTCGGTGAGAGCGACAGATGCTAACCATTACACCACAACGGACATCTGATGACAGGAGATCACTTTTTGGGAATGTCAATACAGAACGGTGACCGGGAGACTTGGCCCATTGGGGACGAGTTATGATACGATATTAAGAGTTTCTCTCTTTTGCAATTTATCACAATTGGCTCCGCGGGGGGGTTTTCCTTCCTATTCCTTCCCCTTTGCTTTAGTATACTTTTCCATCCCCCTTCCTCCTTTGTTCCTCTACAAGCTTGCCTGGTGTTCATATATCGTAAGAACTCGAATAGTTGAACCTTGCGCTAAGATGTCGGAAATTCCATCACTGGGATGGGAGGGCGAAACCACTGTGAAAACAGACCGCTCTAGCCCCAGGCTTAAAGATAAAGGAAAAAGAGCGGACCTTACCAGCAGGCATCCCTAACGTCCTAGCGCGGAGTTCAATTATTCGAGTTCTATTAGAGAGGCAAAAGCAAAAGCATGCTCTGGAATAGCGGTGGCATCTATAACACAGAGAAGTGCTATCATAGCTGAGCAGAAGCCCCTATGGGCGGGCATCGACCAGCGATGCCCAGGTAAAACCGGGAGATGTACTGTACCCCTCACAGCTTCCATCTATGATGGAAATATCTTACCACACTCAAATTCTAAAAGCAAAATGGAAGGTATACAATACTTGTAGGTGAAATAGCAGATGAAAGAATTGGAGGAAATGTAGGTCTTTTTCCTCCCTCATCTTTTCTTAGTATTCTTCAATAAAGCTGTAGCGCAGACCAGGCCTGCTACTACAGGGTGATAGAATTCGACTCTATACTATGCTCCCCCGCTGATAGGGGTGAGGTCTGCCATTTGCCGGGTGGAAGAAGAAGCTGTGGGAGATCTTCAGTCTCCAAGTCCCCATAGGGCAGGATTTCTTAATTCTCCTGTCCTGCATGATGGATATCTCAAGAATGACGCACAGTGGGGGGGTTGAACCCCTACCACGCAGTAGAAAGTGTAATGTGCTATAATACTACAATGGGGAACCCGTATAGCATTCAGAATTTGCTGCCCCTTCCCCCACCCTCAGGCAAACCGGAAGATGCAAATCAGCTTTTTTAGAAGGAGGGAGAATAAAAAAATTCTGGTTTCATTTTTGTTCTGCTACCCCGCCGATCGCCAACCCTACCCTTACAGGTAGGGCCTAGAGTCGGATTCTACCACCTCGCAGCAGGTCTGAGTTACGCTACACTCCCATTGAAGGGGGCTAAGGTCTTCAGCCCCTCAGTTCCTGTAGGGCAGGACTGCCCACATCCCCTACGTGACGGATTGTTCGATAATAACTCAATTTGAGCCGAATCGAACGCCTGAGCTCCTGCTAATTGCACAGGAGGTTATTAGTTTCTTGACATGTTAACCACTGCGCCAGCTAGGTATTTTCACATTATACCACCACGGAACTAATACTTATCCCCTTGTCTTTGATTTTTCCCCTAAGGAAACAAACAACGCACGGCTCCAGACATCTGCAGGTTCCATTTTTCTGCTCTAGTATATTTTTCTTCTCTTCGACCTAGTTTGTGAGGGATGTATTATTGCTGCCAGGTGTAGGAGTTAGGACGGAAGGATGAAGGAAATCCGGTTTGACAGGTTGTCGGGGGATCGGGTCCGGTTTTTCGGTAAGTTGTACAGTACGATAGTTAGATAAGTAGATAGCTATTTGTAATAGTAGTATTTGCATTATAGCAAGCTTTAAGTAAGGATTGTATTGATTTAGCTACTTATACTTATAAGGTGGGGAGATGGAGCGGAATTAATTTCTTCAGATGTCGATCTGGTGCACCTATTTGTCCCCTAACTTAAGTCTATAGCAATTTGAATAGCTCTAAAGTGAATATCTAAAAACGAGTTAAAGTATTTTATATTCGAATAGGATTACATAGGGTGTACCATATTGTTATTGGGTTATCTTTTTAAGATCATGAACACCCTTCATGATCCTCTCAGTCTTTACGACAATTCAACCACTAATAACATCCTAGGGCACCTTGCTCTCCTCCGTTCATTCCAACCTTAGAGATCCTTCTTGCAGTGCTTAGTCGGTTTTTTCTATTGCGCTGATATCGTGTTTTCTAGGTCAGGTCTACTAAATCCTGAGGAGTGCTACCTCTGTTGCTGGCAGCTGGCGAGATGTATCTGAAAACAGGGCCGTAGGTTTGTATGAGCCCTTAGAAGCGCACCAAGCCCCTCTGCCACCAATTTTGCGAATCCGCATATTCGAATACTTCTTGCAAGCTGTGGGTAGTTTCCTTGGTTAGATTTTAGGAAAGGGCTCCCTTGAGTAAAAATCCTGTTGGTCGGATTGATGGGACGAAGAGCATCCCACCAACTGGATTGGCTAGCATGTGTTTGTCTGGATGCACACCTGAGACCACTTCATCTCTCCCCTTCTCTCTTTCTCTTTAACTACCCTGAGAGCTCGAATGAACGGACCATCCGCCAGGAAACCCAAAATCCCCCCTCTGGGAAAGGATCGAAAGTGTTAATGCATGGGAATGAGGTTGGCACGGAAGTAGCCAATAGACTAAGAGATTTCACTTGGGACTTAGGTCCTCTGGAGGAAGGGTATGGAACGTAAGTTTTACAGCCTGTATACTTCGTTCATCCGCTCTCGCTCTCTCAACTTCGCTCAACTAAAATTAAAATCAAACTAAAAGTAAAGACGGGTGTATAAGTAAAGCATAATACCACATCCTGATCCTCATATGAATCACCACGCTTATCTCTGTGTTTGCCCATTCCTCCGTACATTCCCGTGATAACAAAGAAAATAACATTGCGGATGAAATCCTTTATAGAAACTTCTCCCGTATCTCGTTCCATCTGCATATCTCCTAAACTACGATATCCTTCCCACTTTCGCAACAAAGCCAAGCACACCCATCTAACAACAATTTCGACTCCTCAAAGATGTCAAGTGAAAAACTCTAATAGCTGAACACACCCCTACCTCTATGAAGACAATGCGAGTGATCGTATGTGAGTGAATATGTGATTGTCATCTGGGATGCTCGAACTCTCGTTCCCACTATCGGTATTTAACCAAACGGGCTAAGTTCAGTTTGGTCTAGTGTTAGGCTTGTTTGGGTCCCGCTCGTGCGAAGTGGGGATCTTATAGAGAGACTCAGATTGGAGGTTAGTCAACTCTAATGTGGGCTGATGTATAATATAACCCCGCAGTTAAGTAGCTATTTGGGTGAGCAATGCCGTACTTGCTGGGTCAGAATGAGATGTAGTACACTCGACGGTGGGCTGTGGAATGTGTTCGCAATGGAAGAAGTTAGAATAAAGGAAGGTTCTCGTCAGCTGTGTTTTCCCGTTGATGGTTGGTCACTCCTCCTGTGGGACTGATTCTTCGGCACAGTACCGGTATGTCCTCGGAAATTGTACGAAACGTCATATCCTAATATCACACTCAGAAGGTAAATTGTTCCTGGGAATCTCTTGAAATTCCTGAATCACCAAGTCAATAATTTGTAAAGAGGGTAGTCGAGGGGAAGGGGCCGGTAGGAGTGGGCTATATGGTAATAGTGCAATACCAAGCTAGCAAAAACTCAGATGGATAGAGGGGAAAAAAAAGAAACTTCCGTTGCGGGGAATTGAACCCCGATCTTGTCGGTGAGAGCGACAGATGCTAACCATTACACCACAACGGATACTTGATGATGATGGATCACTTTTTTTGGGAATTTCAATACATAGCAGTGACCGGGAAGGACCTGGTCAATTAGGAACGAGTTATGATACAAATATAAGGAGTTTCTCTCTTTTGCAATTTATCACAATTGGCTGTGTGGGGCAATATACTTTCTTATTCCTTCCCCTTTGCTTTAGTATACTTTTCCATCCCCTTCCTCCTTTGTTCCTCTACAAGCTTGCCTGGTGTTCATGTATTGTATGGACACGGATAGTTGAACTTTGGTCTAAGACGTTGGAAATTCCATCACTGGGATGAGAGGGCGAAACCACTGTGAAAACAGACCGCCCTAGCCCCAGGCTTAAGATAAAAGAAAAAGTGGCTTTACCAGCAAAGGCATCCCCAACCCCTTAGGGCGGAGTTCAATTATTCGAGTTCTTATAGAGAGGAAAAAGCAAAAGCATGCTCTGGAATAGCCGTGGCATCTATAATACAGAGTTGTACTAGCTGAGCAGAAGCCCCTATGGGCATTCACCTGTGATACCCAGGTCAACTCGAGGGATCTACCTCTCATCATTACCATCCATGACCAAAATAGCATACCACACTCAAATTCTATAAGCAAAATAGAGGGTATGCATCACTTGTAGGCGTAATAGCAGAAGAATTGGAGGAATAATAAGTCTTTCCCTCCACCGTCTTTCCCCCCTCTACTTCCCCTTCCGCCCAGCAAACCGTGGATCTCGCCCATATGAGAGGGGCGCATAGTGTAGAGCCGAATTCCACAGCCCCGTAGTAGAAGGCTTGTCCTGTGCTACAGCATTACCGAGGAAGACTAAGATCTCCAAGTTCCCATAGGGCAGGATTTGTTAATTCTCCCGTCCCGCATGATGGATTTGTTTAGAATGGCTGCTGATGAGGGGAATTGAACTCTTGGGTTCCTTCTCATTGAACAGAGGCTAATTGGTTCCTGATATCTTAGCTCCTTCCTCAACAAGGTATTTCATGTGTTGCTACTGTGAGAGCAAAGCCTTCTCCTAATGGTACTGTAAGTAGATTTGGATATTTTTGCCTGAGGCTAAATATCATATTATAAAAAATCAGATGCATTATTGAAGCAGATACATCCTCAAGACGGGGAGGATTACAGAGATCAATCACTAATATCTAACAACACAGCCCCTTGGGGTGGAATGGCCAAAGCCGAAATATAAGTGTAGGTTTGAGCTCAGGCAATATTTTAGAGGTATCTTGATCATAGACATATGGCCTAGGATCGTTAAGCACGGGTACTGTACGTTGGCAAGTGCATAACAGAAGAGTGCTATAATGCTACAATGGAGAACCCGTATAGCATTCAGAACTTGCAGTGGCCCTCTCCACCCTCCTCCAACCAGAAGAGCCAAATCAGTTTTTTAAAAAATAAAATAAATAAATAAATAAATAGATAATCGTTTCATTTTTGTTCTGCTACCCCGCCGATCGCCAACCCTACCCTTACAGGTAGGGCCTAGAGTCGGATTCTACCACCTCGCAGCAGGTCTGAGTTACGCTACACTCCCATTGAAGGGGGGCTAAGGTCTTCAGTTTCTCTCAGCTCCTGTAGGGCAGGACTGCCCACATCCCCTACGTGACGGATTGTTCAATAATAACTCAATTTGAGCCGAATCGAACGCCTGAGCTCCTGCTAATTGCACAGAAGGTTATTAGTTTCTTGACATGTTAACCACTGCGCCAGCTAGGTATTTTCACATTATACCACCACGGAACTAATACTTATCCCCTTGTCTTTGATTTTTCGACTAAGGCAACAAACAACGCACAGGTCCAGACATCTACAGGTTCCATTTTTCTCCTCTTGTATATTTCTTTTCTTCTCTTCAACCTAGTTTGTGAGGGATGTATTATTGCTGCCAGGTGTAGGAGTTAGGACGGAAGGACGAAGGAAATCCGGTTTGACAGGTTGTCCGAGAATCAGAACCGACCTTTCGATAAGTTATAAAGTATGATAGTTAGATAAGTAGATAGCTATTTGTAATGGCAGTACTTTCATTATAGCAAGCTTTAAGTAAGGATTGTATTGATTTAGCTACTTATAAGGTGGAGAGATGGAGAGGAATTAATTTTTTCAGATGTCGATCCGGTGTACCTATTTGTCCTAAGTCTAAGTCTAGCAATTTGAATAGCTCTAAAGTGAATATCTGAAAACGGGTTAAAGCATTTTATATTCGACTAGGATTACACAGAGTGTACCATATTATTTTTGAGTTATCTTTTTAAGGTCTTGAACACCCTTCAAGGTCCTCCTCTCAGTCTTTACGACAATTCAACAACTAATAACATCCCAGGACACCGTGCTCTCCTCCGTTCATTCCAGCATTAGAGGTCCTTCTTGCAGTACTTAGTCGGTTTTTTCTATTGCTCTCATATCGTGTTTTCTAGGTCGGGCTCATTAGGTCCTGACGAGCACTACCGCTGTTGCTGGCAGCGGGCAAGATATATCCGAAAGCAGGGCGGTAAGTTTGTATAAGCCATTAGATGCACACCGAGCCTTTCTGCCATACATTTTGCGAATCCACATATCCGGATACTTCTTGCCCGCTGTGGGTAGTTTCCTTGGTTAGATTTTAGGAAAGGGCTCCCTTGAGTAAAAATCCCATTGATCCTATTGATGAGATGAAGAGCATCCCACCAACTCTATTGGTTACCAGGCGTTTGTCTGGATGCACACTTGAGACCACTTCTTCTCTCACCTTCTCTCTTTCTCTTTAACTACCTTGAGAGCTCGAATGAACGGACCATCCGCCAGGCAGCCCAAAATTCCCCCTCTTTTGAAAAGGGACGAAAGACACAAAAAAAGACCTGTTCTCTGGGACAAACAAAGGGAGGACATCAACAGACCTTACTAGGAGGAGCAACACCAAAGCACTAGCGCATTCTCTGATTATTCGAGTTCTTATTGTTCTTATTGTTCGTACCGTTTATGCGCAGCACCAAGTAGGCGCAATCGGGGAGGCCTTGGCATAAAATCTGCTGCGCAGGACCAAGTCTATAATTTTTCCATTTTCTTAAGATTAAAAGCCCTTTGCCACTAAATTTTATGCCAAGGCGTCACCCGCTGTGCGCTACTGCACTTGGTGCTGCGTACAAAGGGCACGAACAATAAGGTGGATATCTATCTCTCTAGCTCAGCGTTGTTGCAATCACAGCATGCCTTGAGCACGCCTGACTTCCACCTAATTTCTTTACATTCCTTACAGGAAGCCACCCATGCTTCATTCCCCCTACAAAACACCGGCAAACCGCGGATCCAATTTACTCTTCCTTTAAGGTCACAGTTCGAGATGCCTGCCGTACCGATACTGGACCGCTCAGAAATCCTACCTAGGAAGGATTAAATCTTGGTGCAATCCAGTCGGGTGATTTCTTATACAAGCCAAGTAAGTCGGATCATTGCGAACGTTCTACTATCCGGAACCCTAGACGGATAACAGCAGGGACGGTGCAATCAACACCCTAAATGAGCAAAGCTTACTGCATGCACAAGCACAGATCCCTGCCACATTACGCATCAACGTGACAATGGATCGTCCAATGTTGATGAAACAGGTCATCCGAAACTCTAATGATGGGGGCATCATGAGAAATCAACAATTATTGAAAGTACAATTTTGGACTTGCGCGGAATAGATACCAAACTAGAACTATCCCCGAGGCCCCCATCATTCTAGAATATATATGGTGACACCATCCAATAAAAGGTTGGCATCTAATATGCTCCGATTGATGCCGACTCTGGGAGGATCCCATGACCGCAAAAGCAGTCGAAGACAGTAATAATAATCTAAGCTCAAGCGCAACAACCTCGTACTTTAGTACCGCATAGCACCACTAGATCATAGCCCCGGCACGAGGGCCGTTTAGAATATGAAGAGCCCAAAGTACAGTCGCACCCCACTACAACAAATGCCAAAAATTCGGAGTTTTTTTGTTGGTTATAGCGATGTTTTGGAAGGAATTCCTTATAGCAGGGGCCATTGTACAAGAGCAGGGTATAAATTCCTGGAGGGGTTCATTCGTAATAGCGAGGTTTCCCTTATAAGCAGTCCATTATAGCGAGGTTCGACTGTAGGCTCAAAACAACCACCAATTATTTCAGTAGTAAGATCATTGGCTGATGGCTAAAGCCCCACAAGACTGCGAACGATTTCAGCATCATCAGATGGGAAACGCTTTCACGGAGGCAAACATGAGGCAGACCAATTACAGAAGTTTGGTTTGCTTGTTACCAAAAAGTGGCTAAATTATCACTTCCCAATTAACACTGCGGAATGTTCGCACGAGGTGAAGCTTGTCGTACAGTAACACGGGATAAATATTGTTATTCAGCGTATGATAACTTAGGTGGCGATATCAACCAAGGCCTATCTAGGGCTAGCGGCATCAGTATCACACCGGCAGGAAAAAAAGCCCACGAGGTGGTGAATGGAGCGACAAGGTTAGGATACTCGGTGCAGTACCGGTACGTACCGTACAGTACTCGCGTACACCCCAACTTAGCCGAGTCCTGTACTAGTAGTTGTAGTTTGGGTAGCGTTTCCGAGAAACTTCCGCTCCAATCGCTAATCCAGACCCAATTACGGAATAATAGCTCCGTTCCGGCTTAACGGGGATCACCCATGGTCGGAATAAACCCCATTGCTAATCCCCAATAGTCCGCGCTGCACCCGAAGGGGCAATGCTCAGAGAAACTATTATACAATCGATCGATTGGCGGGAACCACCTTCTGTACTGTACTTGGGTACTCATATTATCAAGGGACTCTTTAATCAGGGCTGCCATCGCATACCACCCGGATTCAAGCAAACCAGCAAAATTTTGGTGGTATACTATTGCAGTCCTTTAAAAAGGCTTCGGCATCACTCGTTGAGTACCGTACAGTACCTGTATCCCGACAGACCCCGAGAGCTCAAGCTGAGGTCCATACAATCCTTGCATAAAACCCAGACAGGGTAACCAGCTAGCTAACATTTAATTTTGTGCGACTTGAGACTTCATTTGCTCGTAGCGCAGATATCGCAATTAGCGCTACAATTGCGGAGAGCTGAGCTAGCCCCATAAGTGGGAGCTATGCAATCTTACGGGTAGTCAACGAACCCAATGAAACATGCACGATCACGCTATAGCCACGTGCTGCAGCCTGAGAGGGCTCCAACGAGAGCCTGTCAACGGGTGAGCGAAGTCTTGCAATGGATATAGAACACCCATGACATTTATCCAATCACATGCGGTCCGAGAATAGAATGCAGAATGCGGGTATCTTACCTACTTATAGACTACCGGTACATCCACACTAACCTGTGCATATACGGTACGGGCTAAGGCTAGGAGGTAATGGAAGTTGCCGGGACTTTGGGGTGAGGATTTTGTCGCCCAGCTACCACTTGTCGTCCATCCATACGAAATCACTCGCTGAAAAGTTTCAAGAGTCATTGCGCTATCGCATCGCCATCCTTGATGCTGACTCCTGAGATATCCATTGGCACCGTGGATAATCCCAGCCAGGATAAGGCGAAGACAGATTCCTGGGACATGGTTCCAAATGTCATATCCTTCCGCGGAATAGTAAGTACTGCAACCACTCCCAGATTCTATTCGCGAGCATTCTGCCACATATTTTGAGGTTTCTCATACGGAGTATGATATTTCTTTTTGGTAAGTGCTGAGTACTCGAGTACAGTACATTTCACTTGACCATCACTAGCGCCGGTAGTGAAGTTCCTGGGCCCCATGCTTTAACGTGGACTAACTACTCATCTGAGGGTCTTATTGCGGCTTGGAGTGAGAAGCCCCCATTTCCAATCGTTCCCAAGATATCTCCTAACGTCGTTGCCCAATCACACAGGCAGCCGCGGCCAACATTACATTTAATAATAAAGACATTTGGTCGCTCCATAGCCATAACTCCCCTATGTCCCCACAACCGACCAATGACCAATCGAATCAAGTCACTGGCACCTCCTTGCCCAGGCAAACCCCCCGTGATGTCCTATCTCACTGGCACTTCTCACCTCACCAAGCCCTCACATCCTCTAAAGCTCAAGGATCCACCCCACACGGCTTACGCTGCCGCTCAAGCCCTCCATTGGTAGCTTTTGATAGTGTATCTCATCAGATAGGTCCACCCGGACGAGCCCACCAGCTCCTACCCATCGGGTGAAAACCCCACCGGCGTTTACCTCATGTCATCCATGATCACTCGATACCCGCCAACCGCTTGGCAACAACCCAAATAACAATCCTGCATTTCTCGGCGCTTATGCTTTGTCATCCCTGTTACTCCCCTCCCCCGGTCGGTATCACTGATAAGGACAAGTACAGCACTCCTAAGCGGCACTCGTAATTGCCCAATGCTCGCAAAACGGATGCTACGGTATTGCATACAGATCGAAAAATTTGCCAGGGCCACAAATTTCAGAGTACGGTATGCAATTGAAGTTCTCTCTAAGAACGTTAGGCAATTTTGACATAACACAAAAAAAAAAAAATCCGCAAACAACACCGCTGACGCCGGGGGTGGGGGCAGTGGAAGGTCGCGGAACTTTTTTGTGTAGGCCGCGCGGGATGTGGGGTGGATGGGCGGATAGATAGATAGATTGGATTGGATGGGATGAGGTGGAGACAGGTCGGGGAAAAAAAACCTTATTACACAGGAAAGGGGTGACACGGGAATCCTTCCGTAACACTGCATTCTAATTCTCTTGTCTCATGGCATCATGAAAATGATGATTTTGGGCCCGCTAGCAACCAGAGATATATCGAGAGCAGTCGAGGCACGCATACCGGTAGTGGATACTGCCTTGATATTTTGTGAAGTACTGTCCTGTGGTGTATGTGCTCTCGCTGCTCCCTGACACGGGACTCCCCGCCGAACTGCACTCTACCGGATTATACATATCCCATCACCTCACGTGATTCCTACCCGAAGGACCAGGGAGAAAGGAAGGGAAGGAAAAAAAATAGCGAGAGCGCCAGAAAGAGAGTATACATCAGAGTTTCTCTATGCTATGGTATCAGGATTTGTCAACACACCGACTATGTCCTATGCTAGGATACCAGTACTGTACACTACGCTGCTTTCCTACTGCCATGTGAGAATTCTTACGTATGGAGCCGGGGTGCCTCCCATACCTAACCTATCTGATTTCCAGTAACGCCGAAAACAAGAGGCAGCTAACTTAATATCATACTTGCAGGTATCATGCATATGACAAAAAGATCCCTTTTTTCTAAAAAAGACCCCCAGTGAGGCACGGTGGCTAGACCGAGGATTTACAATAAAATATATTCGGTAAACAGCGTACTGTACAGGCGGAACCCACACAACTTAAATTGCTTTTGTTAAATCCTCTGGCTAAAATGTCGCCTGAAAAACCCAAAATCAAAAAAGAAAGAGACCAGCACCAAATGTCTCAATTTGAAAATAACGAACAAAATACGCATACTGTATACAGTATCAGAATCATCAACCATTACTAAAACTAGTTATAATCCATTAGTGATAAAATCACCCCATAATTCTCAAATACTTTATACCGGATACAAGTACTTGGATAGATTTACACCGATGCCCATTGGGTATGCTCCCCACTCTCCTCTACCTTTTCCATCTTCTCCACTCTGTAACTAAATGCCTATTGCGCAGTACAAATGCGTACATTGCTTAACCCCACCCCGAATCTTTTAAGACTTTCCCAAAAAAAACCCCTGTGCAGTCTAAGACAAGGATGTTCGACTAGTCGATTCCCCCTTTTCCTTCCCAGTCTAGCTTCCTTTAGATAAATAAATTATTATACTACCGGTGTTACAAGATTATCACCGTGCTATGGCGGTCCACTTCGGCCGAGTACTTGTTACCGGCACCGGCGATACCGGCATAGTGGCGCATCCGTGGGTCGGTGATAATGAATACAAAGCCTTACGGAGTGTGTTAAATATCTTGGCTATGTACGCGCGTATAGGCTTAATTACCCGTAATCTTGTGACGTTTGTGAGGCGGACTGTTGTCGCGTACTGTACCACCAAGGTTCTAAGGTTCTGGTCAATTTCTGGCAGTATGGAACAGCAGTCCGTTTTTTCAGACATCACGATAGTACGAGCGCAGTGCGGTGCGAGGAACACCCTCAGTACGATACTTATAGGCTAACAGTTAGCCATGAAAGTCAGACCAGATACCGGCAAGTTATATTGTCACAGTGCACAAGGTCTGAGTGCGGTAAAGTGTTATGCGGTACGGTACAGTGCAGAGCTCAGTGGTGCACAGTGCGGTACTATCCGTCTGTAAACTTCTCATACGGTACCCTTAAAGACCTATACCTGCTACTGTCTCTTAGATAAAATTTTCCCAGATATGGCGCTAGGGACGGGTCGATAAATGTTTTGAGTTAAGCCAGGCCAATAAAACCTCTCAATATCATCTCACAGCGGATTATACCGCAAACATAGCGAGCCACCCACCAACTCACCCCCCATGCCGTAAACGCGCAAATTCAGTTCCAGCGTCTGCAAGAACACGCCTCCATTTTTCCCCAGGGCCTATCAGTCAGTTCTTGTGCCAACTGCACGCATATTATGTAGATAAGTTAGATGGATATATCAGGACAGAGCTGGACACACACCACCATAGCTGGACTAGGCAGTTTATTCCCCCCCAACCAACCAACACAGTAGCGTTTCCACGTTTCCAAGTTTTTCAAGGTTACATTACCATTGGAATGAGAGACGTATTTACTAATATTACTGTACTTGTACTCGTACTCCACTCGTATCGTCCCCGGAACAAACCATACAGTAACCAATCGATGAAGATCTGCCCTATCACAACCACAACCACCACCACCACCACACGGTACATGCCCAAAGACCCCACAGCGCTAGGAAGTCCCGTAGAAATGGGAAGAAGGAAAAGAGTATTCCGCCCAAGGGGAACAATGAATGTTTCGGAGGGTAGTCCGATTATTGATCGGCCCATTAATCGATCGATTGACTGGACTAACTAATTAACTAACTAATATGGTGTGGATACCGCATCATACTTGCACAACAATACGGCAGGGCCATGGACTCAAATACCATACAAGATGAGGGGCCAACATATATCAATATCGGCAATGCATGCATTCTTAGCAACGGATGCCGATAGTGGTTTAGGCATCATCATCATCATCACGGTTGCAGTTGACTCCAACCCCCCCCAACATACCGGTTACACAACCCTTCCCCATGGCTCCGGAATACCGTACGCTGTACTCGTACTGTACAGTACTAGTGGAAAACCCACCAACTTTAAAAAAAAAACCCTTGATTGTCCGAGCGAAGCTGAAAAGGAGAAAAGAAAAAGAAAAGAACAAGATTCCAACTGTCTTAGGAACATATCAGGTCATGTCCTTAGCCTCCGGATTTGACTTTTTCCTTAGGTTCTCTTGATAAGCCACTGGTTCCTGGGATCTTGATCCATCATCACCTTCCAGAAGGAGTTGTAACCCTACTATGGGTGATATTATTATAATTATTGTCCTCTTCTTTTCTTTTTCAGTCAAGTCAATGACCAGTGGATTTGCCTAAGACAGGAGGTTTTTTTTTTCTTTTCTCTTTTCTTTTCTTCTTCTTCCTCTCAACCTCATTCAGGTTTTCAAGTGCTTCTAAAAGTTGCGATTCTTCTGATAGACTACCTGCAACTTTGTTGATCTCATCTCACCAACCCTCCCCCACCCCTTACGTACGCTGTGTGTATCACAGCATGCGGTACAGTACTCGTACAGCACCGCGCTTGCTGCCTCCTTTCGCGCGCGCGCGGTTTTATCGTGGCTTGACCAATCAAATTGCAAAAGTGCCCCATCGTTCACCGAGTAGGCTAGTCTAGCCAGGGACAAATACCAAGATCCCGCCACACTTTTGGATGGGCGGCTATAGTAATAAGTGGTCTGGCGGCTGAGGTGGCACGCGCAGTTGTGTCTGTATGTCCACATGTGGAGGCTCAAATAAGGTCACAGCACCTCACTCGCTCGCCTGGCCTCGTCGCATTCCGGCGAAAGAGTTAGGAAGCGGCTGGGGTGCGAGGGGCGAACCAAAGCACCCATGGGAAAAAGGAAAAGGAAGGAAGAGGAAGAGGAAAAGGAAAAGGAAAAGGAAAGGAAAAGTCTCACCTCACGGAAGCGGGAAATTCTATTCGGAGGGTAAATAAATCTACCGGCAGTGAAATGAACGAACCGGTATAATTAATCCCGTTTGTGTGGTAGAAAGAAGGACGGAAGAAAGGAAGAAAGTTGCATAAGTTAATGGCATACCGTATATGATGTCGGCTGGTATGCTGCATACGGGTAAAAAATGGGCCGGAGCCTCATGATTTTGGTAGTATGCAATAGCAGTTGTGTTCACAAACGTCATGCGTTTGCGAGTACTGTATTTATTTACACCCCCGTTTACACGGGTTTGACAGCTACCGGTATTGTGGCTCGTCAAGTCCACCTTTCCTTTAAGAACATCTGGGAGTCTAAATTCTCCACAAGCACAGCCAGAAACTGTTCCCCCTGCCGACCACCCATCCAACCAAACCAAACAAACCAAAATCTATCTTTCCATCTCACTTTCATATCCTTTTCCATATCCATGTCAATGTAAACAAACCCACCCCATCTTACCATGAATCCCTGCACGCCACCGCACTGTGGCCGCGCTGCACATTCAACCTTGGCCTAGCCGCCGACGGGTACCGATCGGACGAGACCGAATCGAACGGAACTTATGTGAGAGAACGGACGAGCAAGCTCGGGCTTGTTAACATTAAAGGTTTAAACGATGCCAGCTAACAACTACTATCATGTTTTTTATTACTTTTTTTCTTTTCTTTTCAGGGTTGAGCACTGACATCACGGACTCAACAAGGGAAGAGGAGGGTCGGTATGATATTAGTGTTCGTATCGGTATACCGTGCCGGTTGACTGAGATTAACTTATCTTGTTCCTGTCGGATGTCAGGATGCGGTGTTGGTGCAGTGGAGTAATTAATTGTTTCTTGTCTTGTCTTGATCCACCGGGGGTTGATGAAGGGGGGAAAAGAAAAGAAAAGAGAAATCTTATTCTGTCCAAATAGGGTGGTAGAACGAGAGAAGATCATAAGGAGCAGAACGAAATAAGGAAGAAAGGAGGAAAGGAAGAACAGAACAAACCGGACAAGGAGCGTTCCAAAAACCGAGAAAAGGAGGACGACTTTTGGCTATTTCTATTACAAGTATGATATTTCCATTTAGCATTATTGGCATCGTCCCGTTAACCGCATAATGGCCAATATTATAAAGATGTCGTGAATTACTCTGATGGGGTCTTGCAAGCAAGCTAGAGTACCTGTATGGGGGGGTTTGTAGATAAGTTAAACTGTTCAGATTTTGTCGTTGGCCTCATCAGGCAGGATATGCATGGGGTTAGTACGAGTACCGTACTACGGTATCGGTACTCCGGGGTCAAGATGATATCAAACTTGAATCCGGCCTGGGGTTTTTTCTTGCCTCACCCCGCCCTCACCCAAAACGGGGCTCGGGATTCCCAAGAGCCTAATCATAAGAGCGGTGTTCTCCCATATTGAGTTGAGGTTCGGAAAATATGTTCACATTTCTTTGGTGCTAGGGCTTACTAAAATGCGAACTTATTTTCGCCCCGGGGTGGGCAGTGCTGGTACCGGTACGCTGATCGTGCTGTATCGGCAGGTATCCTGCGTGGTCTCCGGTATCTTACTCCGGTTCCAATCCAATCCTGAATACCCGGGTCATAAGCGGGTTAGTCCTGGGCGGTTGCTTTTTCTTCTTCCTTTGATTGCCTTGTTTTCTTTCAAGTTGGAGTTTAGAAGGTAGCTAATTTACGTGTGCAGAAACTCCTTGTTTTGAACACAGATAATTGAATTCAGAATGTTGGTGGGTCACATACCGGTAGTCGAGATTATACCCCGTTCTTTTCTCCTCGTGTCACAAGCTTCCCTGGACATTCAAAGACCAGGGACAAAAGCAAGGGAGTTAGTGGGGCTGGTCACTCTGTGTGATAGACCTAGAGAGGAACGTTTTCGTTTCACCGTCCAAACCACCATGCTTTTCCTGGGCTGTATGCCTTTTTAGGCTTGCAGATACCGGTGTTCTCCTTTGGTAATCCTTACACGGCTTGCTCGCCCAGCTTGCTATAGGTGCTCGGGAACGGAAATAAATTGCCTGTATGGTATGAGGCGATGCTGGGGTAATCTATCATAAGTCGGAACATTCTTCAGCGAAGCGCAAGCCACAACACACCACGCATCCTCGCTCCCCGATTCATGAATTCCAACACGTGACTTAATATACGGCCATTTAAAATTCTTCATGCTGTATTGGCCTCAATTTGTGGATATATGGGACAAGGATTTGCAGAAACGCGGTATAATCCACTTTGATTGCAATGAGCTACACTGATTGGGGGTGTCTCAATGTTCTCCGTAGTGACTGGATTCCGAGAATCGAGGAAGCATCGGGGCCCAAGTGGATGTAACGTATCGTACGTGATATCTCTTTGGAGTGCTGATATCACAAAAGAGAAAAATAAAAAAAGGCTGTGAAGGGTTAGGGAGCATCGCAGTGATACTGTTGGTGGCAATTGTGGTGGCCGTGCATCACCATCCTTGGGTTAGAGCTGAGCTCTCTGAGATAAACTAAGCAACGTGGAAGGTTCGTGTTCCGGAATCTCTTTATTGGCGCATATTGGACCCATCAGATAGCCCCCGCACTTGTCACCGACTGCCTCGCGAGTCTCGAGCTTGACTTGTTGAATGGCTCTAAGCCAGAGTAAAAAGTGATATTATGATGCCAGTGATCGAGAAGCCAGGACATGGGTCTGGCCCGTTTTTGCTTCTTTTCTGGTGCTGCTTCACATGCAGTCTTCAGACCATTGTCTGATGCCAGTGCCGGGTGAGATCTTGTCGAGTCCAGGGCTTGATTGATTCGCTGATCAAGAACCAATTTGTGAGATGCCGAGGCGATTGGGGCCTGGTGTGTGCGCCACAAAGTCCACAATACTTCTGGTTTGCCTGTTGCCCAGAGTCGGCAGAATAATCGGATATTCGGGGTACCACGGCCATATAATCAGAACAAACTTCGAGCTCTCCTCCCACAGTACTGGAAGAGACAAAAAAAGTAATTTATCGTGATATATCGGTCCGTCTTTTGAAGCCCATGCGCCGGTATTACCGAGGGCAACTGAAACATCCTATGGGTGTTTGTTCGAGGGCACATTTTCCTGTTCCCATTTTAAAAGACGTTGCAACAAGCGACGATGGAACATACCGGCTTCTCACTGCCCATTCATGTTTATGCGAGAAGACCGTGCCCTGTACCGCATAGTATTAATACTTGATAGTGAATTATCGCTGCGAATCAATTTTCATTTTTGGATCCAACCCCGAAGTGTTTACCGTATCCGCCCAAGGTCCATAAACCTTCAGTTGTAGCTATTTTTTATTTTTTTTCGTTTCTTTTATCATGTAGGTTGTAGTTGGTGGGACCTTGCATATGCAACGGGGCAATTAGATCCCCAGGTTCCCGGGATGGGCCCAACCATATGGCATTGGGGTGACCCCATTCGCAGCGTGCAGATGTTTATTTGGGTTTACAGCATATGCCCCGATCTCGGGTCTTTGTCTAATGGGAAGCCTAGTTTCTCACTGAGTCGTTGTGGTAGCCCTGTTCGCCGTATGTCAATATAAAAAGTACCTGTGAGAAGGTGGGCAGAAGGCGAAGGGGGTTGGTTGAATCATCCTGAATCTCATATGACTCGAACTAAAAAAAAAACCTTGTGTTTCCTCTCGCCTTACTCCATCTTCTCCTCACCCCCGTCTTTTTCTGTCTCTCTTCTCTCCCGTCTGAATATCAAACTGAGGCTTGATAAACAGCCGATATCTGAGAAGTGATAAACTCACAGCCCCAAGACAGACATACATATCCGGACCTCCTCTCGGAATACCTCCCATATTTCTCATACCAATACCGGCACACAACTGAAAACATCCTCGATATCAAACCGAGATCTCTCTACCGGACACCCTCGCACAGCATTAAGGACCCGCAGCCGAGGCGTGTGATCTTTAGGTTGGCGGGGCTTCTGGAGTGTTATTCTTTCCCCCACTTTCGTCGTTATCTTTCCTGCTCTCGGTCTCTCGCTTGATTTGAGTTGATTTGTCGGTTTGTATACCTTCAAAACTAGGGCGGCCCACCTCCAAAGGGGAGAGAAGGGGGAAAGAACGTAGTGTATTCGACGAAGTGCATACCTTGCACTTGCCGTATTGCTGACTGGCTGCAACAGGTTAACCGGTACGTGCTCGCCCGGATCCGGAAGCACTTCTTCCGCTTCTTTCGTTTGCCTGGAGCTTTTTTCTAGGGCCATACCTGCCAAACTCGGGTCTCCGCCAGTAAGCGCCTATAACGAGTCTTTTAATCTATTCATCATCCTAACTTGACACAACTTTGTCCGCGGTCTGAGAACTGGGGCGTTGCCAGAAAAGGTCTTTACCAAATTTTCGTCTTTTCTCTTTTGACTTCCCCCATCTCCTCGTTTATTTCATTAATCGTTTTCGTCCTCTTTGATATTCAGTCCTTTACTCTTTGGGTTGCCCCTGGTCGATTATGGTTCATGGGTTGGGCCAGCAAGGGTTTCCCTTCTGTTGTGGGTCTTGCTTTTTATTTTATTTTATTATTTTATTTTTTTCCACTCTTTTCTGCCCAATGCATGAGTGATTCTTGTGTCATCGGACTGAAGGAAGGGGAAGCGAGATTTCTGTTCTCCCAAGTAACGATTATTGGAGAGCTCGTTTCGTTTGATTATTTTGGCTTGACGGAAGGGAAAATTGGGTGTGTCCGTGAACAACCAACAGCCCTTCGTTCACAATCAATCAACCGTCGCAATTAACGGATAACGAGCCTACCGCGTCATGGACCATCATCTGAGGTTCAGTTGTCCGAGCAACTGGAATACAGGCATCCTTGGCGGGTCATCCCAAGGCTGTTACCCTGCTCGGCACCCCAAAAGCGTGGCACATATCACATTTTCTGCTCCCCATCCATCTCGGTTGTGCAGCTCAAATTGACGAAAATTCCATGGGGCACCCGGACAGTCGGTACCACCATTTTTAAATTCAGGGGTCCCGGTTCTTTTGTCTCCAAGGGCTTCTCTTAAATTGTGTATACAGATGCGGCCCGGTGTGGTCTCGTCAGGTGCCCCCGCGCGGGCTCTCCGAACGGGGTATCTCTTTATATTTGCAAACCAGCTTTTTCTTGTTCCTTCCAACTTCCAACGACGACAAAGTTAGGAATAAGGAACCCCGACGGCAAACTTTTGCGCTGTTGCTACCTTTGCAAGGGATTTATTCCCATTATACCCATGTTTAAAGTGCGTTTTGGCAGATTTATAGGTTTTGTTTCCAACAGAAGGGAAGAAAGGCGCGCAAGTAAGGAATGGAGCATACCATATCCTCAATGGCCCTTTTTTTCCCACTTCAGCGCCAATCTCGATAGCTGTGTTTCTCACACTGGTGGCGGTAGCTCTTGACGGCGTCTCTCTTCTCCACCCCTGCCATTACATATAATAGGGACAGGAATGACCCTTGGACATGCTGCTGTGGATCTTTTATTGTTATCGGAAACATAAGCTCGGGCTTATCACTTTCCAAGAGCTTTTCCGTAATAGCATATGTTATTCCATCTTCTCTTCTAGAAGCTTACTCTTGCTTGCCTGTGATCGGCTCTGTTTTCTTATCAACCATTTTCCTCAGCGTCGTTTCTATCCTTTCCCTTCCATCGATTATCTAGCCTTGAGACGTCGGGGAATGGTGCGCTGACGAAGGCGACGCCAATTGCAGGCTGAACGAAGCTTATTTTCTGATGCGAAGAGGGCAAAGATTGCGACGGGCAAGAAGTCAACCAGGACCTCCTCGGGGTCAGCAGCAAAGCCAGCAGACACGCGTAGGCCGCCGCCGGAGGTCTAATCAACAGTTAGTAGCGACAGTAGACGAATCAACCGAGTCCGGCCCATCCACTAGGCAACCATTGGCCCAGTTACGTCGTTCAGCCCGCCTAAGCCGAAACTCTGCGCAACCATCGATTGCGGAACGAGCTTCTGAGGCTGAAGCAAGTAGATCAATAACTCGCCGCCAATCCCGCAATCTTCGTTCAGCCCGTCCAGCGGCGGAACCACTTCCACACAACAACGAAGAGGGCGTCCCCGCCCCCACTATATCTGTCGAGGAAGGATTAGACATGGGTTCTACATCACGCCCAAATCATTCGAGCGGCTCTTTTGCTGGTCCTGAGAGATTGTATACCCTCGAGGTTGCCGTTCAGCCTCCGAGAGTTGCAAAATCCGGCGCACGTTTGTATCCGCCATTGACAATACGTGTGCATATCAGCGATGCGAATACCGGAGAGGAGCTTAGTGGGGAGGATGAGCTCAACAGTCTCTTTGCACAGGCAACTCTGTACGGCGAGAGCGGTGATGGCCCTCCATTGGCTCCTCCTGACCTCTATCTTCTCTCTGGACGACTCTCTAGGTCATTGGATCTCTTGAGTGATGGTGAGGGATCCGAAGATTCGGCCCCACTCAATGGGCAACAAGGGAGCTATGTTATTTTCCCAGATCTTATGATAAATCGTACTGGTAGATATAGGTTGGGTGTTAGTCTATTCAAGATTGGTGACCAGAGAAGGGTGCGATCTACCTCAACAGGGTCTGGCGAGATGCACGGGGGCGGCAGGTCTTTGGAGGAAGTTAAGAGCAATGTAATTGTGATACAGCGATCTTCAGCACCCATTGAGATTGGTGATTACTCCCGAGATCAATTGCTCCCTTGAGTTCCAAGCGGCTGACTTTACCCTAATTACTACTAGCTTCCGGTGAGCAACAATTCTTGGAGCATATCCGAAACAGGGGAGCCAATGTACCTTCGCCGCCATCAGCTGAATGAGTCCCGGCCTAAAAACGATTCAGGAGCCTAAGGGACAGAAGCTCGAAATTTAAGGCTTCCGCCTCGAAGTGGAGAATGAATTCGTGGAGGTATGTCTGTTTACGATTGGAGTGATGTGGTTTAGTACGTCTGGCATGATGGGTTGTCAAGATGCCTTAGGGGGTGTTACTAGAATTGGTGTTTTCTTTTCTTTCTTTTGTGTTTTGTGTTTTACTTGCTCCTGTCTCTTGAGTTCCCCTTTTATGTTTTTTCTTTCTTGCTTTTGTGATAGAGGGCCCGGTCAGAATGCCCGGGGCGTGTCGGATGGATGGCCACGGATCCCGGGGCTAGAGGAAGAGTCGAGTTTTGTTCTTTGATGGGGTACTTATGATTAAAAAAAATTTAGATTAAAGAGGAAGGGAGGGACTGGAGGGAGGCTTGGTGCTTACCTTTTGTTTTATTTGATATTTTATTTCTTTTATTTCTGATTTCTTCGTGGATCTCCTTCCCGCAGCTCTCTTCGTATCTTTTACTTTTAAGTGACCTCTCCCCAACGCCACTCGAGGATTCGACCTAGCGGCTGATTGGTATGGGAGCGGATGTTGCCTGGCTCTGTATCTTGAGTCGGACGAACGAATCGATCTTTTTGCCGCTGATTTTATATGGCCCTGTTGCCTAGACATCTCCACTGGCTGAGATATAGGGTGAGGGTATATGCGGGTTCTGCGTGTTGCAGTGGAGGAAATGGACACTCTCCGGTAAGGCACTGGCAGAAATAGGCACCATAACTGGAATAAAACACATCAAACCGTACCTTGTGCAAACACATACCAGGTAATTTTAGGAGAGCCCCGGGATAAATGACCTGGGATAATCCGGCCGAGGATTTGGAGGCATGCTAGCTGAGCAGCACCCCCTGAGGTTGAACGCTTCGGACTAATAGTTTTCAAAGAGAATGTTGGACGGGTATCGCATATGGTAGTCCCCTATTCTGCCGCCAATGAAGAAGGCATTTTAAGACCGTGGAGGGCGGACAAGAAGTCCGGTAGCTGATGAGAAAAGATAAATTTGGAGTCATGAGTATAATATTACGTTTCCAAGGTAACAAGAAACTTCCGGTAATGTTAAGTTGAGTTGACGGCTACATTCACCGACTCGTTGCCAGGCGCTGTCTCCACGAATTGTCTATGGCACAGATCGGCTGTGCCTGGTGCGGTCTTGTCCTATCGTGCAATTATCCGGTATGGGGTATCCGGCATCGGGATCAGGGGTTTGTATGGCATATTATCTGTGCATATCTGAACCCCCGTACTAAATTCGGACTCGATGTTATGGTATCTCATGCCTGACACTTGTACAAAGGTTATTGTTGTCGATTCGGGGAATTCCGTATGATTGGGCTTATTCGGTGTGCGTTGGTTTCGTGCTCGGGTACCGATGGTTCATCTGAAGGCACTGGTTATTAACGAATTAACCTTAGTAGGCTTACAGTTTATTGGTTGGTTATTCAACCCTGGGGACATACAGGATCGAGGACAGCTATTGACATACCGGTATTATTAGAAGCGATTCTGAGAAAATTCGTACCCAGGGGTGGAGCTGTGCAGCAGGAGATCAAAAACAAAGAGCGTGTCGGTACGGTGATCAATCTGGGTTATATACCAGCCCTCTATATTTCGTTTGTTTTTCTTTGGAGCCTCGTTATGCTGTCGGTATGCGAGTTCCGGGAATGGGGAAGTTGCCCAAGAAACCTTGTTGCTGATCGCTTTGCGGCCTGTTCCGAGTACCTGATCGACAAGAACCGCCAACACCCTCATGCGCGACACTCTGGATCGGAATGCTAAACATTCCGTTCGCCTCATTTACAAGGGGGCGGGGTAGTTCTGCATTGTGGATCAATAAGTGCCGAGATCGAGATAGGATTGGTGGTTTGTGGAGGAGAAAAGGAGGAAACCATGTTCCTAGTTGGATGCAGGTAAAGCCCTGTTTATTGTTGAGATTTCTTACTAAAAAACATGATAAGAGACACCAGATATACGGTGGGAACTTCTGGTGACATGTTGACAAAATTTGTTGGGTTATGACCCCCGCGGAACCAGGGAGCCGCAGAAAGCAGTCTGATAGTGGTTTGGTGCTCAAGTCGGTAGTTTCAGGTGTTGTCTGGAACCTGGGAAGTTCCGAAATGCGGCAGCTGCGGTGCGAAGGTGCAAGTGATACCTGATGCGTTCACCAATGAGGGCCCAGATGCTCATGGCTAGGGATGGCTGGGGGGCTGCTAAACAGTTGGCGGTTTGATCATGGATGAGGAATAAGAGGTCAAGCATGCAGTGGGGGACACATGTAAGTGAGAGTAGAGAATATGAAAGGAAGGGAAGAGGGCCGAAGGTGGGAAAGGAGGAGGGAAAAGTGGGGAGAAAAGAAGCAGTTATACTGCCTAGATACTGGTATACGCCATTGATCAAAAGGTTAAAAAGTCCGTTGGTTATGGCCACTGACGCGGCGCCAGTTCTCCAAACGGTAGGGGACCACGTTATCAGTTGTGAGGGGAGCTTCGTTGTTCTATATACGCGACATTGATTTCCATTTCAGCTTTATTTTTTCTTTAGCTTCATAGACACCAGCCGATTTGGGTTTCCCCTCAAAAAACAAAAACTATAGAGTGGTGTTCACTTTAGCGTTGTTCGGCTGCTAGACTTGCTTTTAGGGTTGTGTCCCTTGGCAGTTATCAAGGACAATGATCCCTGGGATGTCACGAGAAATTGTCTCGTGACCAATCCGCAAAAAGTGTGTTCCAAATGCCATAGTTGGTCTCCACAGGCCGATCTTGTTGTGGAATAGATAGGGCAATGCACTCTGCTGAAGGTCCGGGAACCACGAGCAACTGGTTCTTGTGGTATCTTTCTCTATAGGAGAAAAACATCTTGTTCCCTGAATGTGTCGTTCGGGTGAACATGGTTAAGTGCTGGGGATGTCTGGCACACTGGGTGGGGATTGGGTTGAAATTTGCTCATACGTGGTCTTGAGGTTCATGATATCGGAGTAGTGTCTGCTGTAAATCCTTGTTACGCCCTCCCAAACCTTATCGCACTCGATAATAGTTAGCCCTTGCTGGATACTCTGCGCTGATCTGTGGGGTTAATCTTTCAAAGGGGGAGTATAGCCTTGATATTCTTTTTGCTGGCTTACTACTCGGGTATAGAGTTTGCCTTTGAAATGGTATTTGCTCACGTTGGTTGGTAACCTGGATTAAGGTGATAATTTGCATTGCTGAGGAATATAGTCCTGGTCACTTGGGGTCTGGGCTACTTTATCTTCTCTCTGGGCCCTACTTCTTGAAAATCCTCTTGGTGTGGGGTCTTTTTCCGCTCTGTCTGAGGCCACTTTTGGGGGGTCAAGAGTATGGATTCCGTTGCGTGTATGGCTACCCCCCTATGTGCGTCTTGCCCTATATCCGAGTGAGAAAAGATGACTATCTTGAAGCATGAGCCCCCATTAGACGATAAATTGGCGTCTGTAATCACTCATGCCGTACCGTCTAAAAAAAAACTTGGACTGGACATATATCTTGGTTGGCTTCACACTCTCATTTTTGTACTGGTACTGAGCTGTACAGTATTTTGCCTTGCTATACAGGGAATTTTATAGTCAATTATGATACTTACGACTCTCATGTCCTCGAACTGATAGACTGGAATAGGAACAAGGAAGAGATAACTTAAAGTGCACCTCTAGAGTGTATCAATGGCTCTTTTCGTGGACTCGTCACTTTTGTTTTAATAGAGGCTCCTAGGAAGACAGGAGAGCGTGCAGAGAGCCATGAATTAAATTTAAGGCAACCACACATTCCAATATACCAGCATCGAGCTTCTGGCGATGACTGGGGAAAATGGGGAAAATGGCTTTAGGTGTGCAAGAGAGTACACGGAAATCTAATAGCAAGAGGTTACGTAGGCCTATTAGTGCGCTCGTAGAACCAGGCAGACTCTTAGTGCCAAGAAGAAATTTTATACTTCCATAGCCTCGCTCTCTATCCTGCTCCTTTTCTAGACAACTTTGCATGATACTCTAATAGGCTAGGAGAGTAAGTTACAATAGTGGGCCTAGTGGTGTTGGCACTTGACAGAAGCAAGATTTTAATTAATTAATCATTCCTCGTTTGGTTGAATTTACTGGATCCTTGAGTAGTATCAACTGAACTTGCTAAAAGATAATTTTATGAGATCTGGAATTATTAACCTTGACCCTGGGGGTGCCTCCTATGAAATGTATCCTTGTAGCAGGGGTTGCTTCTTAGAGGGTAGAGTTGTCTCGTTGTAGCAGTTGAACCTTGAGCACCTATTGTCTTTCTGAAGTCATGGCTCTAGGCTAAAAGGTCTGGGTCCCTCAGGTCTGCGAACATGGTCCTAAAATTGTCATGTCTTAGACGCTAAACATACACCCCGAGGGTGATTGGTTATCCTGTAGGGACTCGTGATGTTATATCACTATTTATTCGACTGTAAACTTATCGGTTGCGAAGATTCCTGTCCCCAGGCTAGATGTGAGCTCAAATGTTCTAAAAGAATTTTGGCTTGTGGTTTTAATGTATATTATTATTATTATTTAGCATATCAACTGATCTCTAACAGCTTTGGACTCTCGCCTTAGACCTACCCCAGTTCCCTGTACCAAAGTTATGGCATTAAGATAGTCCTACTCTGTGACTCGCTCCCCAATTATATAGTGGTTATAGAACGACTGGGTGCTGTTCCCTATTCGAGGTTGTCATGAGTCTATAGGCAAAAGGAATTAGAAGTCTAAGAACTCTTACATCAACCACTCAAAACACAATTCCCGGTCCTTGGCCAGGGAGAAATAATCAAAAAAAAAAGACAAAAAAACAGCCAGTTGGCAGGACAGAACCCCTCTCCATGGTGATATTATGTGAAATAGCGGGGTGGAGTAGTGGTTAAGACTATGATGACCAATTAACCCCTGGGTAATTGGTAGGAGCCTATCTGTCTAATTCTCACTACGATTAGGGATTGTAGGCGGCTAGGCAGGGCTCTCGGGTAGCTTCCAGGCGCACAGCACAGCTAGGACAGGCCAAGGTGAGACGGGCCTGGGCTTTTTAGGCCCGCATTTTTCCAAAACCTATAGGATTCATGGATGTCTGTGAGAGCCGGTAGTCTTTCGGCCGTGCCACGTGATTAGTGAGTATTTTGTTAATGAGTATATAAGTTGGCAGATATCCTCAGATCACCCCCTGTATCTTCGGATGCTTACAGATCCCTCTAAACATCTTCGGGTATCCCCTGACTTCTTGAGATGCTTACATATATTAGCAGGTATTTCGAGAATTTGTTGATCGGATGTGGTATCTGAAGGTGACTCCTGCTTGCCTGGGCGTCGCACATACCAGAAAATAAAGACATTCTGGCGGGCTTGAAGCCTCAGAGGAGGTCAAGATGCTGGGAAATTTCCTATCGCTCGATATATTCCCAAAATGTGCCACGGGGATCAGTAAGATCGGAAAAATATTTCTGCCGCTCCTATAATATTATGGTTATCTATAGAGAGAAGGGTTATCTCCACCGACTTTTTAATAGCCATTACGGGAAGAGAAACTACTTGCACATTCCCGACTACTATTTGGTACTCGAGCTACCTCTCCCATAGCTCTGTATCATCTTCAACTTCGACTCCCAGCACTTTTCTCTACTACCTCTTCTCCGCCTGATGGTTCTCTAATAGCTGACTGCTCATCCCGTTGATTCCACATCACCGGCTGTTCTTTTCTTGCCCCTGATTACCAGGTTGGACACAACTATTCAGGCGATGTAACATAAGCATACGCTTTGGATCTGCGCTAGGGGCTTTCAACCCCAACGGTCACGAATAGTACAATACATCACCCCCCCGTAGTCACAAAAATGTAGATTGTTGATGTGTAGGATAGCTTCCCCCTCGGTCCATATCAATGTATACTCACATCTTGAAAACCCCTAAAATAAGAGTAGTCATGCTTGATCACTCGGAAGCCTGCAGATATCTGCAATCCGGCTTCCGAAAAAGCCCAGGTTGGATTAGCCCCGTGCGAACACTGCTTACAGTTATTATTAGACAATCCATCGTGTAGAACAGGATAGAGGAATCCATGGGAACGTCAAGGTTTATATGAAAAGCTGCTTTCCCCGGAAAACTGTATCCTCCATAGAACTCGAAGGGTCTCAACCAAAGAGCAGGGAATAACCGTATCCGGTCGGCAGTCACTCTATTGGCTCTTTTGACGAAAATAAAATCTATTAGGAGGCATATGAGTTGAGCTTTAATAGAGGGAGTACATGTTGAAAGGTTTCACGAGTGACAAACGCTGTTAAAAAAGTAAGGAGAATGCCGCCTCTGTGGCATGCTGGATGGGGTGTTGTAAGATGAGTTTTTCCTTTGATTTGGAAAATAACCCGTAGGTATTGAATGCTATATGGGTTTTCTAATATAACCCTAATAACTGAATTAGTCTGTAGGGTGGCCTCTACAGATAAACCACCGCTTTACAATTGCTTGCCTTGCAGGGTTACTGTATTATCTAACGAAGGTCGGGCAGATATACTTACTACAAAGTAGAGGACATATGACCCGTTTAATGGTCCTAGCGAACCCCAACCTCCTGCAGAAAGTGTCTTAAAATTTTGTCATCGGGACTACCTCTACACCGTTGTATGGATGCAATTCCTTTCTGTTTATAACTCTTGTGCTTCTTCATCCAGCGTTGCGCGCTTTATGAAAATTTATGCATAATATTAGCAATCATCGGCTAGTCCACGGCCACCATATAACCAACGTTTGTTTTCATCTGAAACCACTCGTATCAATATACTTGGCCAATCGCCTGGTCGGAATTGGGCGAAATTTCCCCTGATGGGGTTATGGGTAAGTGAGAAGGTGTTTGGCACTTCAATCACTTGATGATTTATGGGTGTGTAACGGCCTTTGGCCTGCTACCTGCAATACACTACTCCACTTGAAGTCCTTCCTCTGCAAACGAGCTGGGGAGGAGAGTGGGGGGAAACCCATTCCTTAGAAGGTAATGTAACTAAAGGAAAGATTCATGTTTGTCTTAAGACGGTGCGGGGCTTGCTCTATCCTATGGGTAAGAACTTGTGTCATAAGGGTGCCCCGGGGGAATTGCTAACTAAAGTGAAGCTTCCAGTTTTTAATATTTTCTTTATCTAGTGCTTGGTCGTGGCTTCAGAGTATGCTAGTGTTGGACGGATGTGCTTGGGTTTGTTACGGGAGTGGGAAGGATAGTTCAGGAGATATGTAGACGGAAGGGATACGGGAGATTAGGGTTCTATCCGCAATTTCTTTTCTTTGTTATCACGGGAGTGTACGGAGGAATAGGGACATACAACAAACATAGAGATAGGTGTGGCGGTCCATAGGAGGATCGGGATGTGGTATTATGTTTTACTTATACACCTGTTTTTATCGTTAGTTTGATTTTAGTCTAGAGAGAGCGAGAGCAAAAACTTACGTTCCATGTCCTTCCTCCAAAATTCCTAAGTTCCAGGTAAAATCTCTTAGTCTATTGGCTACTTTCGTGCGAACCTCATTTCCTGCATTGACAACTGGGTAGCACTGCTATAATGTGTTGTGCTCCTTGAGGCCATTGCAGCACTATAAGATTTCCATCTTGTTTAAGGGATAAAGAGAGCTGGACAGGAGGATACCATCGGGAACACAACGCTCGGCTTGCAAGGAGAGGTATCACTGGTCATTGCGCATAAATTATGTCTTATAGAGAGAGTTGAATACATAAAAAGCCGCCCATATCCAGGACGAGCTTAGAAGACTTTGTCCCGGAAGAATGCTTAACTAGTGCTGGTAATCATGGAGGGCGTATGCCAGCTAATTTACACATACTACTCTACCATCAGGAAGAATTAATGGAATGCATGGGTGCAATATCTCATGCTGGTTACTAACTAGTTTTACACTTTAACACTACTAGCATCCTAGTAACACTTATTCCCAGCTAACCAGTAGTAGAAGGCCGGGAAGCAGACTCCAGCGCGCGGAAGGCATCTAATTTCAAGGAAGGTAAAGATATACGCATCATATATGCATCAATGATAGCTTCCTTTGCCCCGCTATTCTTGTGCTTACGGCTTAGGTCATAGGAATATCAGTACAGCAAAACTAGAAGATGCAAATCAGCTTCTTTAAAAAGGAAAAGAATCGAAAGAAAAGATTTTCTCTTTTCATTTTTGTTCTGCTACCCCGCCGATCGCCAACCCTACCCTTTCAGGTAGGGCCTAGAGTCGGATTCTACCACCTCGCAGCAGGTCTGAGTTACGCTACACTCCCATTGAAGGGGGTTAAGGTCTTCAGTCTCCCAGTTCCTGTAGGGCAGGACTGCCCACATCCCCTACGTGACGGATTGTTCGATAATAACTCATTTTGAGAGGAATCGAACTCCTGGG